>Ga0209355_1000936_pt1 | contig 16971 bp, 12 predicted proteins | sample LauGreSBDMM110SN_3_FD_187563 | JGI IMG/M metagenome (GOLD analysis project Ga0209355, IMG submission 187563) | Freshwater lake microbial communities from Lake Michigan, USA - Sp13.BD.MM110.SN (SPAdes) (version 2) | ecosystem: Environmental > Aquatic > Freshwater > Lake | place: Lake Michigan...
CAAGATCCATATCCTATATCAATATCCAATGACCTAACCTATTTTGTCTAAATATATTTTCCACTAGCACAAACACTAACGTCCTATCTCAAGACCATCCGTCGTATGAACAAAAATAAGTTAAGAACTCTATGGGTGAGGGGCAAGTTGCTTCACTCCTCATTGCCGGCTACGGGGGTAGTGGTTGTTGTGATCTTGTAAACAACCCCAACTAGAGCACCTGCAATGTTGTGATACTTGTGAAGCTCTTGGAGGTCTTTGAATTGCTCCATGTTTGTACTTTCAATTGCTTTCTCAAGATCCTCCGCATGATTCTCGTATTGCTTCAAGCTCTTTATTAGATTGAGTCGGAAAGCATTTACATTTGTCGTAATAATAATTCCCGTCTCTCTAACCATGGCCAACCATTCTGGGTTCTTTGCGATTTGGCTAATGGCTTCTTCGCAAAGAGTCACGAGGAACACGATTATTGAACCCATGTCCCCCTTTTTCTTTCCCTTTTTCACAATTTTCTCATTCGCCCAAAGTTTTTGGTCGTCTGTCATGGTGTGTATTGTTGCGCCTCCTTCGTATGTTTTCTTTTCCTTGTTCTCTTTTCCGATCAAGCGAATTGTGAGTGAAGGATTAAAGAAACTGCTCGCGCTCCCGATCCCTTGCTTGCCTTTCCCAAGCCCCGTGCTCGTAGTCCGCCCCTTTCCAGCTCCTTTCCCGGTTGGCTTCTTTTTTATCACGATGTTGGGTAGCTTTTCCAATGCATCTCCAAATAGAATCTCCTCTGCCATCTCAATACGCAAGTTTGAGATCTTGTCCTTGCGCTTCTTTTCATCAGTTTGGTATGTCGCCTTCTTCTTCAAGAGCTCTTCCACTTGATCCCAGTATTCTTGGACCGAGTCGTAGCCAGGAAGATGCTCCACACAAAGTCCATAGATCTGGCAAACAGGTTTCATGATTTGATTAGTTATGTAAAAGCGGTAGTCTGGTACGAGGTTCTTTTCCCGAATGAAGTCCGGGTGTTCGATGCGATCACCTTGTAGCTGAATCTCTGTTCCCGTGGAAGGGACAAAGTAGATATAGGGAATTCGATCGTTCACTTGTGGCTTGTTTCCCGGATCACGAAGGGCCATGCGGTCCGCCAACACCCGGTGAGCAATCTTCAAGGGATCCTTGTAATGCCCTCCAAGTGTCTTTGTGATGATGAGATCCTCAAGAGGGATACTTCCGGACACGATGTCCGTGAGATATTTCTTCAAAAATTCAACTGAGGCACTCAAACTATATTGGTTCAGCAAGCAGTCAATCAATCCACCATAAATCTTTTTAACAATGGGTGCATTGTCGCGCCTTTTCAAGACGATTCCCATAGACTTTTGTTTTGGCTTCTTTGTCGCGTCGTCCTCGTACAAATTTCCAACATACCGCTTCTTGGAAAATATGATAAAGGGGAACAAAGTCTTTTCGTATTCCAAGCATTGGGGCGCGGGTAAGAAGGGTTTGATGGCTTTCGAACCAATCTGTCCAGCTTTGATCGCGTAAGGTAGCGCCTCTTTGCCCTTCACAATAAAGCCATGCTCATCCTTACAAGGGAACTTACAGAAAATAGAGTCCGTATCGCCATATATGACCTCTGCTTGGTAGTTGTCCTCCATGAATGCTTTGGCTTGCATTATTCGCTCTCGTCCGGTGGCCGTTGTGCATGCAGCAATCTCTTTTAGGTAAATTGGGCTAGTACGGCTCCCAATCTGCCCGTAAAGCGAGTTGGCTGTCACTTTATAGGCAACTTGCAAAGCATCAAGAACAGCAACTTCGAAGGGATTGTAAGATGGCGAACGGACATCAAGGTCATCTTCGGACACCGTTGTTTCCTTGCCTGTCTCAATATCGGAGACAGTGTACCCATTGGGCCCAAACGAAATGAGGCCTGTGTGTTGCGAGCCCTCTTTCGTCGTAAGCGTTTCATAATCAATCTTCTTACGAGTATTCTTGCGTTGCTTTAGGAGCTCCATCAGAATGGAAGGAATCACACCCTTTTTGTTGTCTGGAAGCTGAGCAAACACAACTTCTTTTTTACCTGACACGACCTTCTTGTCACCAATCCCAGTGTATTCATCATATGTTACCGTCACATAGGTGACCCCTGAATCTGCAAGATTTCCGTACTTTTCGGGATTCAGCAGGATTCGATCGTGGGACAGATCGCGCTCAATCATCGAAGATGGGTAAAGAGATGCGAAATCAAACACTGTGATTGGGTCTTCGAGGTAGATGCCAACCTTTGGAGGTAGCACAATCGCCCCCTCATAACCAACTTCGTTGTCTATTGTCTCTTCATTAAACGACCGCAATACGGGAATGAGCATCCGCAACGACCGGCAAAACTTTGCCACAAGTGAGAAGATCTTGACTCCTTGACCACGCATGAACAGATAGCTCAGGGGCACGGAGCACACATTGCCCATGCCAACATTGTTCTCCAACACCTTGAGCTTGTGGAAAAGGCGGTTAACAAGCGCACAATCCTGAATACAGTACTTGGCAATCTCGCATCGGTCCGCACTAGTTCCTTTGAACTTCTCGAAGATCTCATTGGGCTTGAGGTCGTTCTTCCGGTCCCCAAGGAACAGCTCTGCCACCGCATCAAGCTTGTACGAATCAAGCTTTTGGTCGCGTTGAAGTACTTTGTACATGTCGATGCTCACCAAGCCATCAAGATCAATGAACCTCATCACATTCATCCCGAGGGCTGATGATGCAAGCTGTTGCTCCGCGAGCCAAGTTCGCCGGGTACAGAGCCGACCAAGACCGATGGATAGATCGTCTACACAATCAACTTCCTCGGCCCGTTTCCAAATGTAGTCCATATCAAACCCAAAGATGTTGTACCCAATCAAGATATCCGGCTCAAGGCGGGCGATGAAGTCCTTCCATGCCAAGATCACATCTTCTTCTGTTTCATAGCTCTCAACAATTACACCATCTATGGGATCGCACGAGTTCAATGTAACAATGTGCTTGTAGATGATTTCGTCGGATCCGTACCGATGCACCGTGGTACCAATTTGGATCAGGGGATCGCCCTTGAGCTCAGGAAGGCCCTTGTCCATGATGGCTTTGATCTCGAGTTCCACGAGCGACTTCACAGCCGGCTTCGCCCCTGCTTCACCGTCGTCTTCGGCATCCGCATCAATCTTTTCCTCGTCGATGGGATCATCTACCTCATTCGGCACCTTGCGAAGCCATAATGTGAGTTTTGGTACGATGGCCTCTACAAGAACATGAAGCCGTCCCGGGTTTTGGAGTTTCTTTGTAAACACTTGATGAACCGTGACTGTTGGAGTTCCATACTCTTTTGTTTCATGAAATGCATCCATGATCATGCTATAGATCGCCTCGTCCGTTGGCACACCATTCACCTTAGTGAAGGCCACCATGTCTTGTGCGAGCTTCAAGTATTTTTTCTTCGGGACAGGAAAGTCGCCATGGCTACTAGTACATTCAATATCAAAGGATGCGATCAGAAGTGGGGCAATTTGATCCCGCTTCATCATATGCACATCCGTGAACTCCACCTTGGCATTGATCTGGCACCTTGACATGGGCATCTCATCACCATCTTCTTCAATTACCGTGTATGTTCCCGCGTTCAATCGAACCCACCCACAAGGGTTCACCTTTCTCTCGTGCATGAATCGAAGCAAAGGGTTAATGTTGCTTTCGTACAACTTGTAGCCTTGCTTTACAAGCTCGCGCATGTAGTACCATTTCAGGCAGTTGAACAGTGCAAGGGATTTTACTTTGATTTTTACGAAAGGGAATTCCTCGCCGTTGTTGAATCCCCAAAAGTCCTTTCGCATGATTTTTTTGACATACACGAGATGGCTCTTTAGCTTGCGAGGAATCACATCTCTGCGAGAGGACACGCCTTTGAAAGTACTCATGTATTTCCCATTCATCAAGTGCTCCTTGTGCTCTAGTATCTTTTTGTGAATGTGACTATCGGACTTTCCCTCCCAATCCTTCTCAGGGAGTCGGACATAGAAGCTTGGCTCGAACTTTTCAACGGCCACACACACGGAATGCCCTTCGTTCGTAGCCCCAAACATAAGGACCTCGTAAGAGGGAGGCTCGTCCGGGTAATCAACACCATACCGGTCTTTGTACTCTTTCATTTTAGGAACACGATCATCTTCTTGAACAAACCAATCGATGACTTGAAACTCAAGGTTCTTATCGCCATCCCACGATGACTCAAGGATCGGGCGAGGAAGCTCAAGCTCCATGGCAAAACGGATCGGGAAAGACGGCTTGAAATGGGAGTCGCGCTTTGTACTACTTATCTCTATCAGCTAGACATTTAAGTGCCAGCTGTCCGGCTCTTGTTATTGCTTTTTCAAGTTTAATGTCTATCATTTTTTGTTTCTTTTCAGACAAGTAGAGGGTGGTGATGTCATCATATGGTACGACCACATTTGTGGTGTTGTTGCTTGTCCTGTGTTACCTAATTTATGATACATACTGGAATAAAGAGGTTGAATGGGTCACATCAACGGTTGATGGGCGACCCTACCTCGTACAAACCATGCCTGACAAGCAAGATGCTGCGGATCTCATGGCCAACATTCGTAAACGATTAGAGACCCTCGTCGATCACTATGCTAAAACGGAGCCTTCCGATGAACGAGTTGAAAAAATTATAAAGAACTTTCGTCCAAATGAAATAAGTGAAGGTAACGATGATGCCAAGTACACGAGCTACGCCATCAACAAGGGTGAGAAGATTGTCTTTTGCCTACGTTCAAGGGACGAGAAGAAAGAGTTAGTTGACTTGAATACCATGACGTTTGTAGCCCTTCATGAACTCGCGCACATTGCCACAGAATCCGTTGGACACACTGATGAGTTTTGGACCAACTTCAAGTGGATACTAGGTGAAGCAATTAACATTGGCATTTACCAAGACCGGGACTACAAAAAGTCGCCTCAACCCTATTGTGGCATAACGATTTCAGACAATCCCCTTCATGACTAGACACCCCATGGCTACACTCCCGTGCTCCCAAATCCCCCCGTGTTCCTCTTAGTGTCGGTAAGTTCCAGAAAGTCAACCTCCTCAAGGATTGGAAGTTCGATTTTCTCAAAGATTACTTGACCAATCCGATCGCCAACTTGAATCTCAAAGTTTTCCGGGCCGTGGTTGAAAAGAATCACCTTAATGGAATCCCGATAGTCGGAATCAACAACACCCGCACCCACTTGAATTCCTTTTTTGTATGCCAAGCCCGAACGAGGAGCGACGCGCGCGTAAACGGTATTGGGAAACTCGAGAACGATTCCGGTGTCAACGGCCATCCATGACCCTGAAGGTACAAGTTTCCATTCACACGCTGCCAAATCGTATCCAGCTGCGCCTTCTGAGCCCCTAGTCGGAGTTTGGGCTTTTGGATGGATCTTTGAAAACCGATAAGAAGGTAGCATAATCATTTGCTTCTAATGAGATTGGTGTGTTGCTTTATGTCATTTTTTGAAAAAGAAAAGTAGCTTAAGAAAGTAGTGTTCAAAAACACTAATGGACGATACCTTTCTTAATGATACGTGGTGTCTCTATTTCCATGATCCTGACAACGATGACTGGGGAGATGACAGCTATCACGCAATATGTACGATGAGTACATCCGAGGATTTTGTGAATGTTCATCAACTCCTTCAAGACGGTTGGTCGAAAGGCATGTTCTTCATAATGCGGGAACACATTCGCCCCCAATGGGAAGACGAGAACAACCGCTACGGAGGGTGCTTCTCTTTTAAAATTATGAAGCATGAGGTATCGAGCTATTGGTTTGAACTTGGTTCTAAAGTTTTGGGTGAAACCATGACAAGCGAGTCGCATCGTCACAAGTGGGATAAGATTTGCGGAATGTCAATTTCGCCAAAGCGAAGCTTCTGTATCCTACGTCTTTGGGTATCTCAACAAGACTATAATGATCCGGCGCAATACAATTTCAATGCGCCACCATATACAAAAATAATGTTTCGTCCATACTCAGATAACAAGGACTTTAACTGTCTTGCTGAGCAAGGCACAACTTGATCTCGCCTAATGAGGCGACTTGATATCTTAGTATGAGCGGGAAGTTGTTGTTGAGGTATATTTCAACGACATTGTGTAGGTTAGTGCACTTTGTGAACATGACGAGGTACTTCAAGTTGAACACACCTTGAATGATCTCGTGTGGTTTTGCTGACTTCTTTACAATGCTCAAGTTTTGGTTGTTCTCAATACCGAGGATGGTCTCTTGAATGCAAAACTCACCCTTACAGTTGAAGCACAACTGGTTTTCGACGTTGCGGATCTCGATGAAATCTGCGAGGTTGTGCATGTCCCGGATGATTTTCTGGAAATCCACGGACGGCATCGTGATGATGGTCTGGAATTCCGGAGGGGGGATCTTAATATTAACAACGTTGATGTCGAGCATGCTCAACTTGTAGTTAGTCCGGACGTTCTTCTCGGGGTTCTCAATACGAATTCCGAGGCGGTTCGGGTCATTGCGCTCCACAAAAAGGGTCAATACGTCCTTATTTCCAATTGTTTTTATGAGAACATGTAATTTCAATATGTTAATACCAACATAAAGCTTCTTCTCGCAAAAGTAATTCTCAAACTTGTCCGCATCTAGCTTTAGATGCACCAATACCACACGGGTGTTGTCAAGAGCCACGATCTTCATACCTGTTTCGTCAAACTCTAGGTTGACATCCATGAGGATTTCTTTTAGCGCATCAACGACCTGCTTGAATGTAGACGATTGCACGGTCTTAATTTCGAGCAAGTATGGGGAATTCGTTGTGGAGGGCATTGACGAGAGCGATGGAGAAGGTGACATCGTTGGGGATTGTAAGGGTGAAGATGAAAAGGTTGCGTCCATTGGTGGTGTTATACATAAATCAGATTGAACCGCCGTTTAAGTACTTTTGGGTGCAGCCGCCGGGGTAGGAAGTGTGCGAATTATCGTACCATCCGGCTGAATGGTGGGCTTGATATGGGAAGTAGCGCGGTGCATTTCAAGCTCATATGCAGCCACTATTTCACGACGCTCCTCCCATTCCGTCTTGGGTTTTGGCTCCTCCTTTTGAATGTTTAAAAGTCTACAAATGGCATCTGTTACATTACCCTTACACACCTGAAGAGCTAATATGGCTTCATCTCGCGTTCCACTCCCCACTTGGTCTAGAATGAGGTCGATGGTATCTTTTCTCTTGGACATCCTATTCTATTCTCCGAAAAAGCTAAGTTTTAAGCCACTGTCAAAAGGAAAATGTGAAGAATGTGTAAGAGAACTGTCATTATGAAGACATTTGTATGGAGCGCATATGGTGGCATTGAAGAAGTAGACCTATCTGCGCTCATGGAGGCATACGATACCGATAATAAGAAGCCCGATCAAGCCATTGAACAATTTGATAATGGCAAAAGAACTGTGTCAAGCCGATCCCAATTCATGCAAGCTCCTTCGACGAATCTGATCAAGACACGTGACCGTAAGGCGCGCGAGCCACTATTTAAATTCCGGACGTTGTCACACAAAAAGTACGAGCTCAACATAGCCATTCAAGCAAAAACCGTATACAAGTACAAAATCCCTGTGCTCTGTAAGTACTATGTTGCAGTGGATCGTACATCCAACGTCTACGATACTAAAATTACGTCGAGTTCGAGCGCGAGTGGTCCCATAGCAGACGCAACGAGTGTAGTGTGGGGGAGCGACATCAACCTCGTTGTTGATACCAAAGCCACACATATCAAAATTAATGTCAAATTTAGGGTGACAGGAGCCGTCAACATCAGTGTTTTCCACGGAATAAGCACGGATGACCCGGAAGCCGAGCTCTACTGCCTTGATGGCTCGTTTGCTGTCCTAACGGAAGTATGAAAACTCTTTCTTTGCCATCAATAATGGACAGACCACGCAAACTCCGGGTGTGGCACACAGAAGAAGAGGAATATTTACAGAGCTTAGCAAAGCACTGCGAGGTTCTTTCAATCCATTATAATGAGATCTATAATGACTACAAACAAAAGGAAGTGAAGTTCAAAATTCCCGTCATTGTTACCGGAAGCTTCGTAGGAATGCTTTCATTTGGGTCTTCGCAGTTCTCGGAGCTTCAAACGAAGCTCATCTCAATTGGTGTTGGATGTACATCCATTCTTATTTCCATCATAAGTTCGATTGAGGCGTATCTTCAAATAGGGCAAATCATGAGCGGAAGTCTTTTGGCCGCCACAACATTCAAAAAGATCAAAGAAAAAATAGACGTGGAACTCGCGTTGCCCGTCGAAGATAGGAATCAAAGTGGTGTCTTAATGGCACGGCAATGCAATGCCGAGTACGTTGATATGATTGAAATTGCCCCGTCGGTGGATTTTAAGAAAATATTGTCGCATCCACCCCCATTCATAGTGTCACCCATAGTATCAATCCGTTAGTGAGTTTAAGGCGTATAGAGCTTTGCTATTTCATACGCTATATACTCGTACGGGTGCTCGTCCGAATGTTGGCCTATAACATCGCTAATATTTGTTGGATTACTAGACCGGTAACACAAATACATGTCCTTGCTATCCTTGGGGTTCTTATATACCCATTCATCTACGTCGGGGTTCGAGCGAACATCGCACATAAGCTCACTTCGTTTTTTGGATCTAGTGAAGCCTAGTCCTTTCACCATGTGGTTTGTTAAAAATACTTGAGAATTTGACCCATCTTCGTTCGCAAGACTACTTTGTTCCTTCGTGAACTTTCTTTGATATATGTGTACTTTTTCGTGAATGAGGGTTCTAACCAAAGCTTCCTCAGAACCTTTTATCAAAGAATCGTGTACAAATATCACATCCTCGCGCGTATGTGGCATTCCATCTTCAATTGTGTCACCAATCAAGGCGAGCTTCCATAGAATCGCGGCGGCCTTAGTTCCGTCAAAGAATGCAACGGGTTTCTTACTGAAATCTTTGAAGAATTTGTCAGCTTGAACACATGCATTTTGAAGAGTGGCCTTTTGGTCCCCATTAAATTCTTTGGCAGCGTAATAGCCTCGAAGTCGATACTCTTCTTTACACGCCGATTTACGCGCGACGAGATCCGATGTGGACATACTTTGAACATATTTATCATTATCGTGGAGTAAGAAGTGTGCTGTGTCAGTTTGTGATACGAATTGTACATTGTCCTTTGCGCCACCGCCTGCGACATCGCGTTCTCCCTCAAATGCTTCTAATGGTATGGTTGACACTAATGGCTTTGTTGTGTGGTCGTTGGGTGCAACGGATCGCATCAGCGACGACACCAGAATCATAGTGAGGAGAAATGCTACGTATATTTTAAAGAATAAAATAAGCGCTTGCCTCCATGATGATATTTTGAAGCTCATATCTTACTCGGCACCTTAAAATCTATAGATACATTGTTTTTTTGATGTAATCGCCCATGTCATCGTTTTGGGTTTTGAGAACGAAATTGTCAACATGTTCCCGCCCTATCGTAATAGGAAAGCTTATGACCTCTGTAAAAGGAGATGTTGGGATGTATCTTGCCATATTCAGCCAACTTACGATGCTATCAAGGCCTCTGCGAAGATTCCTAACTCCCTTCTCAGCTGGCACTCTTTCTATTATATATTTGAAAACATCTTGATCAATCATAACGTCCGTCAAGAGCATATTGTATTGCTTCAGAATATCAGGCATAAGGTAGTTTGTTGCAATTTTGATCTTTTCGTCACGTTCATACCCGTTGACATGAATTACAGTCATCCGGTCCTTCAGAACGGGGTTGATCTTTGATTCGTCATTGAAACTAAACACCATGATGGCCTTCGATAAATCGAGTTCAATTTCTCCAAAGAAACGATCCGTGAATTTGTCATTTTGCGAAGCATCGGTCAAGTGTGTGAGAATTGATGCAATCTCCTCGCCTTTTGGTGTGTCCGAAACTTTATCAAGCTCATCAAAGAAGATAATGGGATTCATTACATTCGCCTTCATAAGTACTTCGGATATGCGACCATACGTAGAGCCTTCGTACGTGAAACCGTGACCCTCAAGGAAGGCTGCATCAGATGCGCCACCGAGAGGAATGAACCCAAAGGGAATACCAAGTGCTTTGCTGACACCTTCTTTGAGAAGCGTAGTTTTACCAATCCCCATGGGACCTTGAATCCCAATACAGTGTCCTTTTGCCGCCGGATTTGATATCCATTGCGCGAGTATACGAACAATGTGTTCTTTGGCTTCTTTGTGGCCGTATACAACTTCATCCAATGAAGAGCGGGTTGATGACAACAACTGGGATATGGTAGCCGGCGATGCTACGTTTTCAATAGAAAGGGTATGATATTTTCCCAATGGCATTCGGCTAATGGAATCTATCCAAAGCTGGTATTTGTGGTAGTCACCCGATCCATCATTCATTTCGACGAATTGGTCCATACGTGATAATATGTGTAGTTTTGTTGCTTTTTCGATAGGGGCAGATAACACCTGAAACCGAAATGGTGTTTGTATTTCGGCATCGTTTGTAAGATCTTTGTATTTTTGAAATAGTTGTTCTTGTTCGGCATCCGAAATACTCAAGAAGTAGTTCTTTTCTCGCGGACTAAATCGTCGCATGTGATCCTTGTACTTCTTTATTGGCTTTGTACCCGGTGGGGCCGTATGAGGATTCTCTTTTGCGTACTTTTTGGCTGCCTTGAGAACCCGAAGTGTTGATTTCGATACGTCCGATTCGCACCTATAGTTATAGCCCGCACCAGCTGCCCCGCCTTCTTCTTCGTCGCTTTCCGATTCGGATTCAGATTCTGTGTCGGTTTCATAATCGCCTTCGCTCTCATCCTCGCTCTCTTCTTCATCGTCTTCGCTCTCATAGTCGCTCTCATCCTCACTTTCACTCACCATGCCATCCGACGTATCTTCTTGAGATCGCATAGGGTCATAGTCGCTATCGCTTTCATCCGACTGATCGTCATCTTCCTCAAATACACACCGCCTTTTCATAGACCTTGGGCGGAGTTGATAAGGACATACATGTGTTGTCATAACGATAGTTGTTGTTATAAGAGTTTCAAAGTTACAAGAGTTACAATCTTACCTCATTTTTTATCCTTCCAGATTGCCATAAGAATTAGCTTAAAAAATTGATGACAAATACAAGTTGACACATGAAACATAGTCTGGAACGCATTTAAAAATCTCAAACATATATCAGATATACTCGAGCAAGGGCCACATATAGAGTATCAAGGTCATGTCGATCTACAAAGAACTCTCTTATGATCAACACATTGACGTGGTACGTGGAATCCAGTTTGGCGTGCTGGGACCGGAGGAAATTGAAAGGCGATCCGTTGTTGAGGTGAAGAAAACAGATACGTATAGTGGCAATGACCCTGTTGTTGATGGCCTATTTGATCCGCGCATGGGTGTTCTCGAGCATAGCAGAGTGTGTGCAACTTGTGAGCAGAAAAACAATTTCTGCCCCGGTCACTTTGGTCACATCAAGCTCGCCCGGCCGGTCTACCATGCCATGTTCTTCGATCATGTGAAGCGCCTCCTAAAGTGTGTGTGCTACCGATGCTCTCGCATTCTTGTATCCCATGACAGTGCTCATGCCGACATTCGCGAAGCAGTCAAAAAGGCACAGTCCATCAAAAATCTAGAAAAACGTAATAGCGCGATGTTCAAACTATGTTCCAACAACAATAAGTTGAAGAAGTGCGGTGACGGTAATCCCGGCGGGTGCCATGCCCGCCAGCCGAGCAAATACTTCAAAGAGAATGCGCTCAAGATTATGGCGGAATGGAAAGAGGTTGGTATGCCTCCCGAGCGAAAGGAGTTCACTCCTGAAGAGGTACTAAGCGTGTTTCAACGTATTAGCGAGGCCGATATGGAGATGCTTGGCTACAATCCAAAATGGAACCGCCCTGAATGGATGATCTGTACCGTCCTTCCTGTGCCACCACCCTCTGTGCGACCTTCAATCATTGAAGAGAACGGCCAGCGTAGGGAGGATGATCTCACTCATAAACTGTGTGATATCATCAAGACCAACAACCAATTGACACAGCGCATTGAACGAGGCAATGCTACGGAGGAGCAACTTCGTCTCACGACGATGGTGCTACAGTATCACGTGGCAACCTTTATTGATAACCAAATTCCCGGTATTCCGCCGGCGCAACAACGCAATGGCCGTCGTCTAAAATCGGTGTGCGACCGTCTCAAAAAGAAGGAAGGTCGTATTCGTGGAAACCTCAACGGTAAGCGTGTGGATCAATCGGCCCGCTCGGTCATCACGCCCGACCCGTACATTAGCCTCGATGAACTTGGTGTTCCTATCAAAATTGCCATGAATCTCACGTTTCCTGAAACAGTCAACGTGTACAACATTGAGCATTTGAAGAAGCTTGTTCAAAACGGCCCTGACGTATGGCCAGGTGCCAAGTACGTGCGAAAGGCTAGCAATGGAAACACGTTTTCGCTCCGACTATCCGTTGAAAAGCGAAACGAGCTCTCCGCAGAGCTAAAAACGGGCGACATTGTCGATCGCCATTTGCGCGACGGCGACTATGTTCTATTCAACCGACAGCCATCTCTCCATAAAATGAGTATGATGTGCCATCGCGTGAAAGTTATGCCGTACCAAACGTTTCGTTTGAATGTACTAGTAACTTCGCCATACAACGCTGATTTTGATGGAGATAAATCCTACCAGGATGGTCTTGTCTCCAACAGGTAGCTGCTTAGTGGGTTGTGGTTTTTACCCTCTAAGGAAAACAGTGGAATAACCACCAGATATGGTAAGGTAATGTGTGCCTTCCATTTCTGTATATAACTACCTAGTGGGTGTTGCGATAATCGCACCACCTGCAAGATACTCAAATTGCGGGAAACCCCTTAGAGCCTGATTGTACCGCCGGCTATTCGAAAGAACTGCTTGGCACTACGCGTAATGGCGTAGGTATGCTCGGTGAATGAGAGTTCAAATATTATATAAAGATGAAGCTATATAGATTGTAGATAACATGGACTTCGATGCCACGGGAAATAAAATTCTCGACGACGTGGAAGGTGTGTTTGGTGAAGTTTATAAGATAACAAATTCGTTATCAGGAAAGTCCTATGTAGGTCAAGTGCGAAGTCATCGTCTTAATCATTTCAGGTACCGTCCATTCGGTTCGCAAGGTCGCTTTAAAGACCACATCAGCGAGGCCATGTGTAATACAAAAAAATGCCAATGCTCATTTCTGAACTCATCAATTCGGAAAAATGGGGCGGAGTATTTTTCTGTAGAGACATTGGAACGTTGTTGTCTTGAAGACATTGACGGATGTGAAAGAAAATGGATTGCTACTGAGAACACATTATATCCGAATGGTTACAACCTTACTCGAGGAGGTAAGACGTTGGAATCTATAGGATATGTGTGTGAAGGACCAGAGCGCACTTATGAAAAGAAGGGACGACGAACTTACCAAACCGTGGAAACAAAACAGAAGATATCTCAAAGATTGAAGGATGCCTTCAGTGACCCATTAATGAGAAAGGCACAATCACAACGTACCATTGAACAACACTTCAAAAGCAAACTTGAGCGATTGAAGAACGTGAATATGGATCGAAATAAAATCGATACATATGTACACACTTACAATGGTTCAAAGTACGTTGGGTACCGTGTGCTAATTGATGGTAAACGAGCTGACTTCATGATTCCGAGACAGACATCTTCCGAATTAAACCTACAATCTACAAAAGCAAGAGCTATCATGTTTATAAATGAACTTATCATGTACCAAGAGCGTGGTAAAAACTAATCAGGATTGGGCAATCCGCAGCCAAGCTCCCTACCCTCGTTATGGTAGAGGCGGGAGAAGGTTCAGAGACTAAATGGGTGTCGGTTACCAATGACGGCCTAGCCAGCTTGAGGTAGCTTAAGATATAGTCCGGCTGCATGTGAAAGCATGCAGGTTTCACGGAGATGAATACACATTGCCCCCAGAGCATTCAAACCATGAGCGAGCTCATGGATTTCGCATCAGTTCCATACCACATCATCACACCAAAAGATGCTGCACCAATCATTGAGATCGTTCAAGATACAATGCTCGGAGCTTACCGCATCACAAAAGATCACATTCGCATCAACGACAAAACAATGGCCAACCTCCAAATGGTAAATAGCTATTTCAACGGCTCCCTTCCGGAACCCGATGACAAAGATGCCAACATGTACACTGGTCGCCAAGCGTACTCAATCGTCCTTCCTCCATCCTTGTTCCTGAAAGTCAAGAACAAGAAAGGCGACATGGTCACGATCGAGGATAGCGTAATCACAGGAGGCGCAATCGACAAACAAGCATTCACAAAGACATCAAAGGGTATCATCCCCATCCTCTTCCACGACTATGGACCATTCGAAGTCCGGCGCTTCATGGACAACACTCAGCGACTCATTTGTAGGTGGCTCGTTACATCCGGGTTTAGTGTTGGTATTTCTGACCTTGTCATCCCGCAATCGATCACCGATGACATCAAGAAGAAGATCCACGACAAGAAAACGGACGCTTACAAGAAGATTGAGGATGTGCGGAAAGGCGACCTCACGAACAACTCCATGATGAACAACCACGATCATATGGAGAGCGAGATCAAGAACATTCTAAACGACCTCAACAGCTTGGTGAGTAAGCTCGTTACAGAGGCACTTGATGATAACGATAACCGCATGGTGAACATGATCAAGTCCGGATCGAAGGGCAAAGACCAAAATGTAGCACAAATGATTGCAAACGTAGGCCAACAAAATGTGGATGGCAAGCGTGTCGCCTATGGGTTCACCGATCGTACGCTTCCCCATTACTCCAAGTACGACGACGGACCTGATGCCCGTGGCTTCGTTGAGAACTCATTCATCTCAGGGCTCACACCCCAAGAAGTTTTCTTCCATGCCATGGGCGGCCGTGAGGGGCTGATCGACACTGCAGTAAAAACGTCGGAAACAGGATATATTCAACGCAGACTGGTAAAGGCGATGGAGGACTGTAAGATATACTACGATCAAACTGTCCGCAACGCATCCGGCAACATTGTTCAATTCATCTATGGCGAGGACGGTATGGAGGGAACAAAGATTGAAAATCAATCTTACCCGATTCTTGAGACCTCGTCGATCGACATGGACCGCATGTACTTCATGCGATCGGACGACAAGGTTGAGAAATATCTCACAAAAGAGGCTAAGAAGACATTGAAAACCGAAAAGGAATGGATGAAGCGATGCGAGGCGCATTACCAAGACATCTTGAAGGACCGGGAGGACATCATCGTCCGGGTGTTTAAGAAGTCAAATGACATTCAAATCTACTTTCCAATCGCATTCAACCGTATTATTGAAAGTGCGTACCAACGAAGCAAGTCCATTGGGGCACACGTTCTTCCAACGAACCTCACCCCGGGCTACGTGCTTGATACTATTGATCGCCTAATCGACACACTGTACGTGATCAAAGATCAAGGCGTGCAGTTCCTCCATGTTCTACTACGACTCCATCTATCGCCAAAGCCAATGATCCTCAAGTATCGTTTCTCAAAAGAGGTGTTTGACTTCATTGTGAGCGAGATTGAACGTTGCTTCCAAGAGGCCGTTGCAGCTCCAGGTGAAATGGTCGGCATTATTGCTGCGCAGTCAATTGGCGAGCCCGCAACACAACTGACGCTCGATTCGTTTCACGTTTCTGGCACTGCAGCAGCCGTAAAGGCAACTTCCGGTGTGCCTCGTCTAAAGGAACTATTGAGTGTAAGTAAGAATATCAAGACCCCTAGCTTGACAATCTACCTTCTACGCGACATTGGAACAATCGTAGACGCTATCAATGTTGAGGAAGCCGATGGTAGCACGATTAATGACCCTCGCATTGCGGAAATGAAGGATCGTGCCCTCATTGTCCGCAAGCAACTTGAAATTACACGCCTATCGGACCTTCTTGACGAGACGGAGCTCTATTGGGATCATCCAGGTGATGGCCTTGATACTTCAATGGAGGAAGACAAAGGATTGCTTGACGTTTATCGCGAATTTGAGGCAATCCAAAGGTGCCAGTCCGTATCACCCTGGGTTCTTCGTATGAAGATCAATAAAGACCGCCTACAAGCTGCGGGTCTCACAATGATGGACATCTATATTCGCCTCTATGAAGCATACAACAATGCCATGGAGTGCGTCTTCTCAGATGACAACGCAAAAGACCTAGTATTCCGTATCCGGCTCACACCGGAAAAAGAGAAGAAGAAGGCAGTCGTGAGCGCTCCCGAGGAGGAAGTGGAGGTTCGTGACGAGGAGGGTCGCGAGGATGATCCTACAACAGTCGTCGAAGAAGAAGTGATTACGGAAGATGATAATGTAGCTTCTCTAAAGGCGCTCGAGCACAACATTGCTCACAATCTCCTACTCAAGGGTGTTCCATCGATCAAGAAGGTCTCCATGCGTTCTCGAGAGCGCAAAGAGTACGATGAGACCACCATGAAGTTCCGGACTCTCACCGAGTGGATTATGGACACGGATGGTAGCAACTTGCTAGATATCCTATGTAACCCGAACATTGATGCGACTCGCACGATTTCGAACGATGTGTGGGAAATCTTTGAGGCCTTTGGCATTGAGGCGGCCCGGACGGCTCTATACAACGAGATCATGGGTGTTATTCGCGAGAGTTCCATCAACTACCGTCATATTGCGCTTCTCATTGACACGATGACGCATAAAGGGTCTCTCATGTCCATTGATCGCCACGGTATCAACCGCGGTGATGTTGGGCCTCTTGCCAAGTCCAGTTTCGAAGAAACCACTGACATGCTCATCAATGCCAGCGTTTTCAGCGACTATGACAAGATCAATGGCGTGTCTGCAAACATCATGTTGGGTC
>Ga0209355_1000938_pt1 | contig 16956 bp, 19 predicted proteins | sample LauGreSBDMM110SN_3_FD_187563 | JGI IMG/M metagenome (GOLD analysis project Ga0209355, IMG submission 187563) | Freshwater lake microbial communities from Lake Michigan, USA - Sp13.BD.MM110.SN (SPAdes) (version 2) | ecosystem: Environmental > Aquatic > Freshwater > Lake | place: Lake Michigan...
GACATTAATGATAATTCCTTTAAGGGTGTTGAAGCCATCATTCAATCAATGACGGTATTGGAACGCCGTAATCCAGATTTACTTTCACCGAGTAGAAAGCAAAGAATTGCCAAAGGTTCGGGTAAGGATATTGGAGAGATCAATGCTTTTATAAAGCAGTTTGACCAAATGAAACAGATGATGAAGCAAATGTCTGGAGGAATGGTACCAGGTAAAATGCCTGGTTTAAGACGATAACTAATTGATTATCAATATAATTAATGATTTATTTTGCAAATAGGCGCTATTTTTCATCATTTTATATTATCTTCGCGTCCTATTAACCCTATTTGTTAACGCCAATAAATATCTATTTAACATGGCAGTAAAAATGAGACTACAGCGTCATGGTAGTAAAAAAAGGCCTTTCTACTTTATAGTAGTAGCCGACGGACGCGCACCAAGAGATGGTAAATTCATCCAAAAAATTGGTACTTACAATCCTTTAACAGTTCCTGCGACTATCCAATTGGATCGTCAAAAAGCTTTAGAGTGGTTAAACAAAGGTGCACAACCTACAGACACGGTTCACCGTATTTTATCTTTCAAAGGAGTTCTTTATTTAAAACACTTATTACGTGGTGTTAAACTAAACTTATTTGATGAGGCAACTGCGATGGATAAGTTTCAAACTTGGTTCGCTGAGCATGAAGCTAATGTAGCGAGCAAGAATGATTTACACAAAAAAGCACAAGCTGCTAAAAAAGTGTATGTTCCAATTGTGAAGAAAGTAGCTGAACCAATTGCAGAAGCGCCTGTTGCAGAAGCACCAGTGGCTGAAGCTGAACCAGTAGTTGCTGAGGAAGCATCTGCTGCAGAAGAAACACCAGCTGCAGAATAATTTTAAATTAATCTAGCTTTAATAAAGCCCCTGGTTCCGTTTATCGGTATCGGGGGTTTTTTATATTTATAGGTATTAAATAAATCAAGTTTATCCCAATTGTTCTGTTTCGAATAATTAGTTTTGTGTATTCCATATTTTAAAACCAATCAATGAGCGAATATATACATATCGGAAAAATTGTCGCTGCGCATGGTATTGGGGGGCAAATTATCATTGAACATGCCCTAGGTAAACCTATTAATTTTAAAGGTATCGAAGCCATTTTCGTTGAAAAAAATACAGCAAGCTTTATACCTTATTTTATTACATCGGCTGTTGCAAAAACAGATACTTTAACCCATTTACAGATAGAGGGTATTCAAAATAGGGAAGCCACCCAAATTTTAATCAGCAAAAAAGTTTGGCTACCTCAAGCCGAGTTCCAGCAGCTGGTTGATAAAAGTTCGCCCTTGGCTTTATTAGGTTATATGGTACAGCAAAATGGCATTGATTTAGGAAATGTGATGGAAGTAATTGAGCAACCACACCAGTTAATGTTAACGATATTATACCAAGGACAGGAAGCCTATATTCCACTTCATGAAGAAAGTTTAAAAGGGGTCGATCACGTAAAAAAAACGGTTACTGTTTTACTTCCCGATGGATTATTGGATTTATACACTTCCGTTTAGGGGTCATTATATTTAGTAAAAAAATTTTTTTCTTTAAAAGTCTACTAATTTAGTAGGAAATACATATCTTCGTATTCTCACTATAAAAAAAACAGCATTATGAGTTTACGTTTAGGGGATATTGCGCCCGATTTCAAAGCAAAATCAAGTATTGGCGACATTAGCTTTCATGAATACCTTGGAGACAGTTGGGGAATTTTATTTTCACACCCTGCTGACTTTACACCTGTATGTACCACTGAATTAGGCCGCACTGCAGCATTGCAAGAAGAATTTGCAAAACGTAATGTAAAAGTATTAGCACTTAGTGTGGATGGCGTTGAAAGCCATCATAAATGGATTAGTGATATCAATGAAACACAACAGGTGCATGTGGATTTTCCAATTATCGCAGATGAGGATAAATTAGTGGCCAACGCCTATGATATGATTCATCCAAATGCTTCTGAAACATTCACTGTGCGTTCCTTGTTCATCATTGGACCAGATAAGAAAGTCAAATTATTTATCACCTATCCTGCTTCCACTGGACGAAACTTTGTGGAAGTGTTAAGGGTGATTGATTCTTTGCAGTTAACAGCAAATTATAGTGTGGCTACTCCTGCGAATTGGAAAGATGGAGAAGAGGTGATTGTGGTACCAGCCATCAAAACAGAAGATGCATTAGTTAAATTCCCCAAAGGCTTGAATATCGTAAAGCCGTATTTGCGTTATACGCCACAACCGAACAAATAAATGGTGTGTAATTGCAAAAAGGAAGTTGGGTAATGGACGCTTCAGTAAAAAGTAATTATTTTTTGTTCCACAAAAGAAAATAACTTTTACAGTGTGTCACTGTTGATGCGAGTCATTTACCTTTCTTTATAATCCCTTTCTCTGTTAACGCAGGGGAGGGGATTTTTATTTTTCGCTATTCCATTTGTCCAACTGCTTTAGAGTGGCAGCAAGATCCTTGGGGATGGGCGCTTCGAATTGAAAGGCATTCCCATTTAATTCAAACTGTAAAGTATGTGCATGTAAAGCTTGTCTGGCTAATAAAGGGCGTTCTTCTTCTTCTGTTTTACTTAGTTTGAAATTTTTCTTTTTAATGGAAGACAATAATAATTTTTCGCCGTCGCCATAAATATCATCTGCAACAATCGGGTTACCCAAATGTTGGGCATGTATCCTAATTTGATGTGTTCGGCCAGTATGAATTTGGAAACAAACCCAAGCATATCTTTTATAATATTTTAATACCTCAAAACTTGTTTGCGCTGCTTTGCCTTTGGTATGGGTCACCATTTGTCCTTTTTTACCAGGATGTTCCATGATGGCTTGATCAATGGTGCCATTTTGTGGCGGACGACCCATCACCAAACCCAGGTATTTTTTTTCAATGGTACGTCCTTCAAACAAAGTGCTTAATTCTTGGTGCGCCTCGGCTGTTTTTGCGAATAAAATTAAACCACTGGTATGTTGGTCTAATCGATGTACGGTAAAAATGGATGGATACTTTTCCTGTAACAATGATTTAAGTGAGGCTTCTTTGCCAAATCGATCAGGTATACTAAATAAACCGGCGGGCTTATTGAGTACAATCATGTCGTCATTTTCAAATAATATAGCTATCATTAAAGTGCGTTCAATTAAATAGGAGGTAGTAGGATTAATTTTCCTTTGCTGATTTCCTTGTAAAGGATTTATTCATGAATTTCAAAAGGCGTACTTCTTTTTCTGCTAAAAAACGCCACTTACCTCTGTCCACATTTTTCTTGGTAAGGTTGGCGAACATTACTCGGTCCAGATGTCTCACATCATATCCTAAGTGTTCAAAAATGCGTCTTACAATTCTGTTACGACCACTGTGAATTTCAATGCCAATGACATCTTTTGAAGTGTTAGATAAATAACTTACTGCATCAGCTGCAATAAATCCATCTTCCAATTCAACACCCTTCGCAATGGCTTCCATGTCCGCCTTGGTGACAGGTTTGTCTAAGGTTACTTCGTATATTTTTTTAATTTCATAGGAAGGATGGGTTAGCTTCTGCGCCAAGTCGCCATCATTCGTTAATATCAAAACGCCAGTCGTGTTTCTATCAAGTCGACCTACTGGAAACATGCGTTGTGTAGTTGCGTTTTTGATAATATCCAACACCGTTTTCCTACCTTCAGGATCATTCGCTGTACATATATAATCCTTGGGTTTATTTAATAATATATAAACAGGGGTTACTTGTAATTGTAACACTTTGCCTTTTAATCTAACAACATCCTTGTATTGTACTTTATAACCTGGCTCTAAAATAGTATCACCATTGATGGTTACATGTCCCGACTTTACCATGGCTGCCGCTTCGCGGCGACCAGAAATACCCGCATGTGCAATGTATTTATTCAATGGCATTTGTTCATAAGGCGAATCCGAGGCAGCATTTACTTTACCAATAGAAGCTGTTCTTTTTTCATCCGCTTTGTCCATGGATGCGGGTGTTCTTTTATTCGTTGTTGTAGGACGCGTTGTATGAGAAGGCGTTAGTTCACCATATTTTGGTGGCGCATCTGGGAAGCTTTTACGCGTACTTGGTTTTTTTTCATAGCCTGTTGTCTTTTTGGCATAGGGTCCTTTGCTGTACTTTTCTTTCGGCGGATCGGTTACAATACCTCTCGCTTTATCAATTTTTCTTTGTCGTGCAGCTTCCCCCATTGCCCTTGATTCGGCTTTGGCTTTTTTCTTATCCTGTCTTATATTTTCTTTGACAGCACTTCCCTTTTTTTTAAGAGAAAATTTATCAAAATTATCAGTTCTATTTTTTTTCATGGTGCCGTGCTATTAAAAATTATCCTTGTTGGCAAGCTGTCCGCAAGCGGCATCAATATCCTTACCGCGGCTTCTTCTTACCCTAACATTTACCCTGTTTTTTTGTAATGCGGTTACAAAAGTTTCAAAACCATCTTCGTTGGGTTTGTCAAATGGGAATTTATCAATCGGATTATATTCAATGACATTAATCAAGTCCGCAGGAACTTGACGATATATTTTTGTTAACTCAACAACATCTCTTTCGCTATCGTTAAAATCTTTAAACAAAATATATTCAAATGTAATTTCGCTACCCGTTTTTTTATAAAAATAATTAAGGGCCTGAATCAATGCTTCAATGTTATTGCTTTCATTGATAGGCATAATTTCATTACGTTTTTTATCATTGGCGGCATGTAAGGACAAAGCTAATTTGAAGCGCACTTGATCATCTCCTAATTGCCTAATTCCTTTTGCAACACCGGCAGTTGAAACGGTAATTCTTCTTTGGCTCATGCCCAATCCATCCTTCGCTGAAATTCGCTCCACTGCTTTTAAAACATTTTTATAATTCAATAAAGGCTCACCCATGCCCATGAAAACAATATTCGATAATGATTTTTCATGTAGTTTTTCACTTTGTTGATTAATCATCACCACCTGATCATAAATTTCATCATAGCTTAAATTTCTTTTGCGTTCCATATAACCTGTCGCGCAAAATTTACAACTCAAACTACAACCAATTTGAGAGGAAACGCATGCGGTTTTACGCTCACTGGTTGGAATTAATACGCCTTCAATCATATGATGATCAAAGGTTTCAAACCTGGTTTTTAAAGTCCCATCCTCGCTTAATTGCGTCGTATTTAAGGTTAAGGCAGGAAGCGTAAAATTGGCTTCCAACTGCTGACGAAGGTCCTTACTTAGGTTGGTCATTTCTTCAAAGCTATGCGCATGCTTTTGCCATAGCCATTCGTGAATTTGTTTTACGCGAAATGATTTTTCACCTATTTGACCTATAAAACGTTCAATGTCAGCGATTTCGAGTTGTCTGATATTAACTTTAGTATGCTCCATAACGCAAAGATACTTGATCGTTTTTGTATCCTTTTATTTCTTTTTTTAGCCCCTTTTTTAAACAAAGATGACCAATTTCCATCATGGAGGAATTAAGGGAGATTCGTTTTAGAAGAAGGAACCATTAATTAAACTTGTGATAACATCATTTTTTCAAAATTGTATCCTAATTATCCTAAATTTGGTATTCAATTTATTAAAATAAAAAATGACCAACTATGAAAAAGATCTTATTAATGGGTATTGTGTGTTTAGGAATATTTGTTACTGTGCAAGCGCAGGATAGTCCACTTAAAGAATACTTAGGTAAATATACATTTGCAGAAGGAAGTCCAGTGACTGAAGTGACATTAACTGCAAATGATTCAACATTAGTGATCAACTCGGCAATGGGCTCCACTGCTTTAGAAAAAAAAGGAGTGGATACTTTTTATTTGGCTGCTTATGATGCTTTAGTTATTTTTAAAAGAGATGGCAATAATGTCGTAACAGGTGTTGGTATCAATGTGCAAGGTGCTGAGTTGATTGGTACAAAAGCTGCAGCTTCTAGTGCATTAAAACAAGATTTTTATTTTGAAGACCAAATTTGGGCAAATAAATTATACAACTAAAATTGGTAATCCATTAGCGCTTCAAATGTAATTGTATCCTGATGGCCAGTGGTTAAATTTTTAATAGTACATTTTTTATCCGCCAATTCATCACTACCTATAATAACAATGGTAGGAATATTTTTTTTCTCAGCATATTTAAATTGCTTGTCAAACTTACTTTTCTCAGGGTAAATTTCACAAGCAATTTTTTTATTTCTAAGCGCCAACATCAATTGATAAGATTGCAGCGCTTCATTTTCACCCAAATTAAAAAACAATACCTGCGTAGCTTGTTCAACGGATGCAGGAAATAAATTTTTCTCCTCCATCACATCATAAATACGATCCACGCCAAAGCTAATGCCCACGCCAGGTATATTTGGAACACCAAACAAACTAGTTAAATCATTATACCTGCCACCACCGCCAATACTACCCATTTGTGCATCCTTGGCTTTCACTTCAAAAATAAGGCCAGTATAATAATTTAATCCGCGTGCCAAGGTAAAGTCAGCGACCAAATGCTTGGCCATGCCAGTGTTGTTATGATAATTTAAAACATAATTTAATTCCGCAATACCAGTTTGTCCGGCAGCATTGTTACCCAATAGCGTTGCTAATTTTTTTAATTTTTCTTCATTACTTCCTTCAATATTCAAATAGGTTTGAATAGTAGCTTGTTGGGCAGGTGTAAATCCTTTGGTACTTAATTCTACTTGTACTTTTTCCCAACCTATTTTATCCAATTTATCAATGGCAATAGTGAGGTCAATCAGTTTTTCGCTACCACCACAAATTTCAGCAAGTGCTAGTAAAATTTGTCGGTTATTTATTTTTATTTCAACAGGTAGTTTTAAATTTTCAAATGCGGTTACATATAATGCAACCAAATCAACCTCGTTTAATAAACTTTCACTACCAACAATATCAGCGTCGCATTGATAAAATTCACGGTACCGGCCTTTTTGTGGACGATCCGCGCGCCATACTGGCTGAATTTGATAACGTTTAAAAGGGAAAGTTAAAGCGCCATGATTCATGGCCACATATCTTGCAAACGGGATTGTTAAATCATATCGCAAAGCACGTTCCGTAATATTAGGGGTGCTTTTGCCAGCTAAAATTTTATCAAAACCTTCCTGTGTTTGTTCTTTTTTTTGCGGGTTATCTAGCCCATTATTTAAAATCTTAAAAATGAGCTTGTCCCCTTCTTCCCCATATTTACCCATTAAGGTTTCTACATTTTCCATGGCGGGCGTTTCCAACGGCGCAAATCCAAATGATTCAAACACGCCACGTATTGTTTGAAAAATATATTGGCGTTTTTGTACCGTTATGGCATTAAAATCACGGGTTCCTTGCGGCAAAGATGGCTTACTCATGCTGTCCTATTTATTAGTAAAGATAAATTTTTAAATTCATCCTATATTAATTGTTTAAATTGCCTTTTTAAATTAAAAATATGGAAGACTTTAACCATTCTAGTAATAATACCAGAAATAATACAAGAGATAAATCAGAAAGGTCCTACCGACTTTTTAAAAGTATCTATGATTTTAGCATGGCGGCGCTCATTTTAGGCTGTGCGGTGTTGATGTTGGGCGCCAAATGGTTCAAATTAGACCAGGTGTTGAATGTAGATGCCGAGTTTCGGACCATTTTTGGGGGTATGTGTTTATTGTATGGCGGATTTAGGTTGTATCGGGGCTTTCAAAAGGATTACTAACCTGTCCGTTTTTTAAATTTATGAATTTCAATTATGCGTAAAATATTTATACTTTTCGGGGGCTTCATTTTGCTCGTCGCATGTAACAGTTCGACAACCAATGCACCCATTGAAACTACCAGTGAAGGGGAAATTAATATTTCAGTGGAAGAAAGCTTTAAGCCGATTATCGAAGAACAATTAAAAGTGTTTAATTCAAGTTATCCCAAGGCCAGAATCAATGTGTTGTACAAGTCTGAAATTGAATGTTTAAAGGACTTTACAAAGGATAGTACCCGCATGATTATTATTACAAGGGGGTTGGAAAAAGCAGAGCAAGCAGGATTTAAAAACCAATTAGGGTATGCGCCCACTTTTGGCATATTGGCGTATAATGCTATTGCTGTATTGGTGCATAAATCAGCAAAGGATACCCTTTTTACTTTAAAACAATTAGGGGATAAATTAAAGGGGGTGGATCCGCAAGAGGTTGTCATGGATGGCAACAATTTAACCGGCATTAATCGTTTTTTAAAAGACAGCTTATTAAAGCAAGCAGGGTTTGGGAAAAATGTGCATGGGGCAAATGGATCTGCAGATGTAATAACCTATATTAAAAATCATCCGAATGCGATTGGATTTCTTGGGTTGAATTGGGTGGGGGATAAATACGATCCAAAGCAGGTTGAAAATCAAAAGCAGGTAAAAACCGCTATGCTGGAATGTACTTTGTGCGAGGAAAAAGGGATATATGCCCAACCTTCTCAAGCAACCATTGGTCGCGGGCAGTATTCATTATCATTACCAATTTATTATATTTTAAAGGAAAATGCACCCGGTTTGGGGTCAGGTTTTTTAAATTTTTTAAGTCTAGAACGAGGCCAGTTAATATTTAGAAGGGCCTTTTTGGTACCCGCTAAAATGGGTTTTAAAAAAAGAAACGGGCTATTGAATTAGTACCGCTTATAAAAACTAACATTTTGTAGTAGAATTATCCATTAATTTAGGTTGAATTTCAGGTAAAATTTTATATTTTCACCTTCCGAATTTATAATTTGAATTAAATTTAAGGATCCAGAATTTTTAAAAAGTAAAGTGATGAAAAAATTGGTTTTATTATCAGTAAGTGCGTTTTTAGCATTGTCAAGTTTAAATGCACAGGTAGTTCCAGTTTCTCCGTTAGCGGAGGGTGTGAAGTTATTGAATTATGAAAAAAATAAGTCAGCCTTGGCCTTTTTCAAAGAAGCCTTAGATAAAAGCCCCACCAATACGGAAAATATTTTTTGGTATGGAGAAGCGGTTTTAGCAGAACAAGGTTCTGGTATGCCAAGTGATACGACCATCAAAAAAGCGAAAGCTATTTTTCAACAAGCAATGCAAGCAGCTGGAAATGAACCTTGGTTATTAGTGGGTATGTCGCACGTTCAATTATTAGAAGGGGCAGACGCAAATGCGGTGAAGCAAAATTTAGAAGTTGCATTGACGACCACTTTAATAACGAAGGGCAAGTTTAAAGGAAAGCCAAATCAAGATATTGTTAATGCAATTGGTTATATATACGCTGAATGCCCTATTAATATTGGCGATCACAGATATGCGATTGACAAATTAAAAGAAACAATTTCGGCTTATGAATCATTAGTAAGCCCTAATTTATTTGTTAATTTAGGTATTAACTATTTGAAAGTGGGTGGTGAAAATGGAGGTGAAGCGGTGACTGCATTTCAAGAGGCAATAACACGCGATCCAAAAAATGCTTTTCCTTATTACAGAACAGGAAGGGTGTATCAAACACAAAGTAACAGGGAGTCATTTGACGAATATTATAGTAAAGCGATTGCTGCTGATCCCACTTTTCCTCCAGTATACTTCGCTTTATATTCCTACTATGCAGATCTCAATACACAAACCGCAACAGAGACTGCAAAAGTGAATTTAGATTTGTTTTTAAAGTATGCGGATAAGGATCCATCCTTAGACATTTTCAATGCAGATTATCTTTTCCGTGCTGGACAATATGATGCTTCATTAGAAAAAGCAAAAGCATTAGAAGCTTCCATTGGAATTGATGCTTTACCAAGATTAGGGGTTTTGTTAGCCTATAACTATGATCGCAAAGGCGATTCAGTGCAAGCAAAAACATATATTGAAAATTTCATGAGTAAAAGTATCGCTGATAAGATAGTGACTAGCGATTACGAACTAGCGGTTAGAATTATATCTCGTTTTACTGGCAACCAAGTCGCATTAGCTGCTCTATTAGAAAAAGCAATTGCTGCGGATACTGCCAAGATAAATAAGCTTAAATATTACAAATTGGGCTATGAAATGCTAGAAAAAGCTAATATGTATACTGATGAGTTAAAATGGTATGCGAATTATGCTGCATTAAGAGGCATCAAGGATGAAGTGTATTATTACAAAACAGCAAGTATTGCGGCAAATGCAAAGGAGGGAGCTACTGCAAAAGCCATTTCAATGGAATATATCACCGCCTTCCCTGATAAACCAAACGGGTATTCATTTAATGTGAAAGCAGCTAAATTATTGGATACGGCAAACAATTTAGGCGTGCTTTTTGAAGCAGTAACGCTTCAAAATCAGTTTTTGTCGAAGGATATGACTAAAAACAAGCAGGCGATGGTTAACAACTTTTATACCATGATGGGCTATTATAATGAAACCAAAGCATATGAGCTAGCAATTGCAATGTGTGATAAGGTTTTAGAACTTATTCCAGGGGAGCCACAAACGATGAAAATCAAGGAAAGCTTAACTAAAAACTGGGAAATCATTAAAAAAATGCAGTCTGGTGGTAACCAAAAAGCAGCCACGGATACAACGCAAATCAAAAAAGGATAACCCCTTCGTTTAGATCTGCACCACTGTTAAAAAATAATTGAAAATTACTCCCCATTTATGGGGAGTTTTTCGTTTTATGAGCTATCCTTTGTGTATTTTTGCAAATCCAAAACATAGTGTATGAATTTGCCACTGTATTTGATGTCGGCTAATGAAATAAACAGCGCTACTAATTACTTACCTATTGCCTTACAATTATTGTTTGCAGGCAGTTTTGTCGGCTTTATGATTTTAGTTTCAAGTTGGGTAGGTCCTTCTCGAAAAACATCGGATAAATTAGCAAGTTTTGCTAGTGGAATTGAATCGCATGGTGATGCAAGATCACCCATGGCTGTGAAGTATTTTTTAATCGCGATACTTTTTGTTTTGTTTGATGTAGAAGTCATCTTTTTTTACCCTTACGCAGTCAACTTTAAAGCGTTAGGTTGGAAAGGTTTTTTTGAAGTATTATTATTTGTTGCTTTCTTTTTAGTGGGTTTTATATATATCATCAAGAAAGGAGCATTAAAGTGGGAAGACTAATCATTATAAATATTTAATAAATAATATGCGTCCAGTTCGATTTAATTTAAATCCAAAAGAAGCTGAAATTGCAGATGCTATTTCAATGGGAAAGGCACCAGATGGTGTCCCTGGTGATGGATTTTTTGCTACACAACTAAGTTCTGTAGTAGGGTTGGCTCGTAAAAATTCTTTGTGGCCATTGCCGTTTGCCACTTCTTGTTGTGGCATTGAATTTATGGCAACCATGGCATCGCATTATGATTTATCTCGTTTTGGTTCAGAGCGTGTTGGATTTTCACCACGTCAGTGTGATTTACTTATGGTGATGGGTACCATTGCAAAAAAAATGGCACCGGTATTACGACAAGTGTATTTACAAATGGCTGAGCCAAGATGGGTGATTGCTGTTGGGGCTTGCGCTTCCAGTGGTGGCATATTTGACACCTATAGTGTTTTGCAAGGAATTGATCAAGTAATACCAGTGGATGTTTATGTGCCTGGTTGTCCTCCGCGTCCCGAAGCGATTATTGATGGCTTTATGAAAATACAAGATTTAGTAGGGCAAGAAAGCATACGCCGTCGTAATAGTGAAAAGTACCGAGATTTATTAAATAGCTATGGCATACAATAAAATAAATTAAAACAGTACCGCATTTATAATGGCTTTAACCAACGCATATATACAAGAAAAATTAGTTGAAAAATTCAACGACCAAGTATTTCAATTTTCTACTGATTCAGGAATACTGTCTTTTGAGTCGGCTGCAGAAAATAATTTAAAAGTATTACAATTTTTATACGAGGAGTCAAGTTTAGGTTTTACATTTTTAACAGATTTGTGTGGTGTAAATTATCCTGACAACAATGGTGCTGAATTAGTCGTGGTGTATCATTTGCATAATTTTATTCAAAATATCCGAATCCGTTTTTCCATTGGGGTGCCAGTGGCAAAACCTGATGTGTTTACGGCAACCAAATTATTTGAAAGTGCCAATTGGATGGAGCGAGAAACTTATGATTTTTTTGGAGTTAATTTTATTGGGCATCCTAATTTAAAACGAATTTTAAATGTGGATGAAATGGATTACTTCCCATTAAGAAAGGAATTTCCTTTGGAAGATCAAACGCGTATTGATAAGGATGATGAGATGTTTGGAAGAGGATAGTTATAAAAATAAATTAAGAACAGCGCATAAATATATTCATGGAACAACAAAGTAATATCACCTTACCAAAAGGGTCAATTGAAAAAACAACGACCACTTTAAATATTGGTCCAACCCATCCGGCTACGCATGGGGTGTTTCAAAATATTATGGAAGTGGATGGTGAGCGTGTGGTTTCCACGGAACAAACGGTGGGATACATTCATAGGGCTTTTGAAAAATTAGCAGAACGCAGGCCTTTGTATCAAATTACCCCAATTACGGATCGTTTAAATTATTGCAGTAGCCCGATTAATAATATGGGTTGGCATATTACTTGCGAGCGTTTTTTAAAAATTGACTTACCAAAGCGTGTGGATTACTTACGTGTAATCATCATGGAATTGTCGCGTATATCAGATCATTTAATTTGCAATTCGATTGTTGGGGTAGATACGGGTGCGTACACTGGTTTTTTATACGTAATGCAATACCGTGAATTGATTTATGAAATTTATGAGGAAGTATGTGGTTCTCGACTGACCACTAATATTGGGCGCATTGGTGGTTTTGAAAGAAACTTTACCAATACGGCATTTACAAAGTTGGAAAAATTTTTAAATGAATATCCAGGGGTATTACGAGAGTTTGAAAAATTATTTACACGCAACCGTATTTTTATGGAGCGTACCCAAGGCACTGGTGGAATTAGTGCGGCACGTGCTATGAATTATGGATTTACAGGTCCTAATTTACGCGCTGCAGGAGTTGATTATGATGTGCGTGTGCAACAACCTTACAGCAGTTATCAGGATTTTGATTTTAAAGTTCCAGTAGGAACAACAGGTGATAATTATGATCGCTTTTTAGTGCGTAATGCTGAAATGTGGGAGAGTATTTCCATTATCCAGCAAGCCTATCAAAAAATACAAGAATTCAAAGGGGCCGATGCTGAAATATACCATGCCGATGTACCTGAATATTATTTGCCAAAGAAGGAAGACGTTTATACAAAGATGGAAGCCTTGATTTGGCATTTTAAAATTATCATGGGAGAAATAAATTTACCTAAAGGACAAATTTATAGTGCAGTTGAAGGCGGTAATGGGGAGTTAGGTTTTTATTTAATTAGCGATGGTGGAAGGACGCCTTTCAGATTGCATTTTAGAAGGCCTTGTTTTATTTATTACCAAGCTTTTGAGGAATTAATAAAAGGGGGGATGTTGAGTGATGCGGTGGTGACCTTGAGTAGTTTGAATTTGATCGCAGGAGAGTTGGATGCGTAGTATCATAATTAGTAAGAAAAAGAAATTTTTATATGAGTCTTGAATTTAATAACGAACAAATTACTGAGTTTAAACGCTTGGTTGCTCGTTATCCAGAAGGGAAACAAAAAAGTGCACTATTACCAGTGTTGCACTTAGCACAGGATAGTTTTGGCGGATGGTTGCCTACCGAAGCGATGGATTATGTAGCCGTTTTATTAAATATTGAACCCATTGAAGTATACGAGGTGGCTACATTTTACAGCATGTATAATTTAAAGCCGGTTGGAAAATTTGTTTTTGAAGTTTGTCAAACTGGTCCTTGCATGATCAGTGGTTCTGAAAATATAATTGCCTATATCCAACAACAATTAGCAATTAAGCCAGGGGAAACAACAAAGGATGGCATTTTTACTTTAAAGTTGGTAGAGTGTTTGGGGGCTTGTGGTTATGCACCCATGATGCAGGTGGGTAAAATATATAGAGAGCATTTAACAAAGGAAAAAGTGGACGCAATTATTGCAGAATATAGAATGCAGGTAGCTGCACAAAATTAGAAAAGATAAAGAAGCAACAATGGGTGTAAAATTATTATTAGAAAAAGCCAATGTGCCAGGAATTCGAACTTATGATGTTTATCGTCGTGAGGGGGGTTATTCGGCAGCAGAGAAAGCGTTGAAGGAAATGAGCATTGAAGCCATTGTGGAGGAAGTGAAAAAAAGTGGACTTAGGGGCAGGGGTGGTGCAGGTTTTCCGGCTGGTATGAAATGGAGCTTTATTGCAAAGCCTGAGGGGGTGCCTCGGCACTTGGTTTGTAATGCAGACGAAAGTGAGCCTGGTACCTTTAAGGATCGCTATTTAATGGAATTTTTACCACACTTATTATTAGAAGGATTACTTATATCCTCCTTTGCTTTAGGGTCAAACGACACTTATATTTATATCAGAGGCGAGTATGCTTGGGTGGCAGATATATTAGAGGAAGCCATACAAGAAGCAACAAAAAATGGATGGCTAGGAAAAAATATTTTAGGTACTGGATTTGATTGTATGATTCATGTACATCTTGGTGCAGGTGCTTATATCTGTGGAGAGGAAACTGCATTGATTGAATCCTTGGAAGGTAAAAGAGGCAACCCACGTATCAAACCTCCTTTCCCTGCAATTCAAGGATTATGGTTGCGCCCAACCGTGGTGAATAATGTAGAAACATTAGCAGCGGTGGTACCTATTATAAAAATGGGCGGAGATGAATATGCAAAAATTGGTGTGGGACGTTCAACAGGTACAAAATTAATTTCAGCTTGTGGAAATATTAATAAACCAGGGGTGTATGAAATTGATATGACCATTTCAGTCGAAGATTTTATTTACAGTGATGAATATTGTGGCGGTATTGCGAATGGAAAAAAATTAAAAGCTTGTATTCCTGGAGGATCAAGTGTACCCATTTTACCTGCCAACTTATTATTAAAAACGGCGAAGGGCGAAACACGCTACATGAACTATGAAAGTTTAAGTGATGGTGGTTTTGCGACAGGTTCGATGATGGGATCTGGCGGATTTATAATTTTAGATGAGGACCAATGTATTGTAAAAAATACCTTAACCTTAGCACGCTTTTACAGACATGAAAGTTGTGGACAATGTTCGCCTTGCAGAGAGGGAACTGGTTGGATGGAAAAAATATTACAAAAAATTGAATCAGGAAAAGGAGAAGTGAGCGATATAGATTTATTATGGGATATTCAAAGAAAGATTGAAGGCAATACCATTTGCCCATTAGGAGATGCAGCAGCATGGCCAGTAGCAGCAGCCATCAGACATTTCCGTGATGAATTTGAATGGCATATCAATAATAGAGAACTATCCCAAACAAGTAATTTTGGTTTACAACACTATGCAGATCCAATTCATGTACCTGCATAACATTGCGTAAAACTATGAGCGAACTAATATTATTCAAAGTAACAGTCGACAACATTACCATTGAAGTACCAGCAGGCACTACTATATTGCAGGCTGCGCGACAAATTGGAGGTGCCGTTGCACCGCCAGCGATGTGTTATTATAGTAAGCTGCAAGGAAGTGGCGGAAAGTGTCGTACTTGTTTAGTAGAAGTTTCCAAGGGATCTGAAAAAGATCCGCGCCCAATGCCAAAACTAGTAGCCTCCTGCCGAACGACCGTGATGGATGGGATGGAAGTAAAAAACATTACCAGTGAAAAAGTAGTGGAGGCGAGAGCAGGCGTTGTTGAATTTTTATTATTGAATCATCCATTAGATTGTCCTATTTGTGATCAGGCGGGTGAGTGTCATTTGCAAGATTTAAGTTTTGAACATGGAAAGTCAGGCACACGCTATGAATTTCAAAGACGCACCTTTAAAAAACATGATTTAGGAAAGCATATTCAATTACATATGACGCGTTGCATTTTATGTTACCGTTGTGTTTTCACTGCCGATCAATTAACTAATAAAAGGGAACATGGTATTTTAGATAGAGGAGATCATGCTGAAATAGCTACGCATATTGAAAAAAGTTTGGACAATGAATTTATAGGCAATGTGATTGATGTTTGTCCAGTGGGTGCTTTAACCGATAAAACTTTCCGCTTTAAAAATAGGGTATGGTTTTTAAAACCAATGGATGCGCACCGTGATTGTCCTAGCTGTTCGGGTCGGGTTACTTTATGGAACAGAGGAGATGAAGTGTATAGAGTTACTGCACGTAAGGATCAATGGGGTGAAATTGAAGATACGCCCAACGGAAAGCCAGGATGGATTTGTAACAGTTGTCGTTTTGATAAAAAACAAACAACGGATTGGGTGATTGAAGGACCGCGTGAAATAAGTAGGCAATCAGTCATTGCACAAGGGCATTATGCTGGTAATATTGGAACCACCATACCAACGGAAACTTTTGCAGCAATCAATAATGGCAGGACGCCGCATTTGTTAATGGATATTCATAGTGAGAGTGAAGTGAATCAGCCCAATATACACTTAGGTGAAAACGAAGGGCCATCCAATAGTGCTACTTTTAACAATAATATTAATAACGCCTAATTAAAATAGTATGACACTTCTTTCATTCGATTGGGCTTTGGTTATTGAAAAATTAATATTAATTGTAATTATCGTATTGACGACTTTATTAATTACTTTATACACCACATTTGGTGAGCGTAAAGTAGCAGCCATATTACAAGACAGACCAGGACCTAATAGGGCAGGTCCGTTCGGTTTATTACAACCATTAGCAGATGGATTGAAATTAATCATGAAGGAGGAAATTATTCCAACAAGCGCAAGCAAGTGGTTGTTTATTTTAGGACCAGGATTAGCGATGACGGCAAGCTTGATGACATCAGCGGTGATTCCATGGGGTACAGATGTGCATTTATTTGGACGCACCATTGCATTGCAAGTAGCCGATGTAAATATTGGTATCTTATACATTT
>Ga0209355_1000946_pt1 | contig 16856 bp, 18 predicted proteins | sample LauGreSBDMM110SN_3_FD_187563 | JGI IMG/M metagenome (GOLD analysis project Ga0209355, IMG submission 187563) | Freshwater lake microbial communities from Lake Michigan, USA - Sp13.BD.MM110.SN (SPAdes) (version 2) | ecosystem: Environmental > Aquatic > Freshwater > Lake | place: Lake Michigan...
CCAAGGCCCACGAGACCGCGAGCCATTTCAATTTCGCCCATATGACGTAAGCCATGTTGATATAGCCAACACTCAACACCATCTAACACGGTGACGCCTTGTTCGCCGGCTACTCGGGCGCTGAAGGTCGTAGCAATCTGTGGAGGGAATGGGCGAGGTATGACGACACGCTCGAGTTCGGATGGATCAAGCTGTTCGAGCCAGGCCGAAGTTCGGGCATACACCGCACGCATGTACTCGGCGAATGCGTCAAGGTCGCCGATTCGTTGATGGACCATCTCATCGACAGTGCGATGTTTGCCATGGTCATTGATCGTGAGTCCCACCCGTGCTTGCCATTCGTCATTCCAAAGTGGCGGCTGGCCCGAGAGCAGCATGAAGGAGGCATCATGCACATTGGCGTAATGGAAGAGGCAAAAAGCGATGGGAACCACGCCTTCGCGCTCGAAGTGATTGACGTGTTCCAAGTCCATTGAGTCAATTGCATCGTCATACAGGCTGAAGAGGGCCTTCATGCGGCGCTGTAGTGAGTCAAGAATGAGCTGGTTTGACATTGATCCTCCGTCGTGCGAACTTCTGCCACCGTAGCACTCAGATTTATGTTGTGTCATTCTCAATGTCATTTGATGGTCGTGGAGTTGCTAAGTTGGCTGAATGCGCTACGGAAAAATTGACTTCGATTACGCCCTCGACCTTGCTGGTCGCACACCTGAGAACGACGGTCCGATCTACATGGTGAACTTCATGAAGTATCGCGATGTCGCTGGATACGACGGTGTCGAGGGAGCCGAGAAGTCGGCCAAGCCTGGAATCTCCGGAGTTGAAGCCGACAACTTGTACAACCCCTCAGACGTTCTTTCCAAGATTGGTGCGCAACCAGTTTTCTTCGGCGAAGTCGTTGCGCAAGGCACCGAGGGCGAGTGGGACCGTATGGCCATCGTGAAGTACGCAAGTCGTGTTTCGTTTATGGAAATGCAGAACCGTCCAGACTTCAAAGAAAAGCATGTGCACAAAGAAGCTGGCATGTTGTACACGATCGTAATGGGCACATTGCCTCGCGGCGAGCACCAAGCGATTGACCGTTCGATGTATTGCACTTTTGAATTGACAGCAGTCCCGCAACAGGGTGAAGCATCAAACCATCAGGCGCGCCTCGCAGTCGAAGGAACCATCGTTGGTGATGGACGCAAGTGGGATGACCTCACGATGACTTGGTCAGATGACATTCCAGTTGTGGCACCACGCGAAGCTGGTGGCGAAGTGATGACAGTCGTGACCAAGATTCAGACCGATCGCATGGGTAAGTCGTTCCTCGCCTAAATCTGTCGACGACTACTTGGCGGTGAAGGTCACCGGCACTCGGTTGAGTCCTAAAACAAAGTTTCCACGTCGCCACGGCAGAGGTCCGTCAGTTGCAAGTTGCATCGTGTCGAACCGACGCAGTATCTCTTCAAAGAGAACGCGTAGTTCGAGGCGGGCCAGGGGAGCACCAAGGCAATGATGTCGTCCGTATGCGCCGAAAGCCACGTGATCGTTGGGCGTGCGGGTGATGTCAAACTTGAATGGATCGCTAAAGACTTTTTCGTCGCGGTTGGCGGACGGATACAACAAGAGAATTCGATCGCCCTTGTGGATTGTGAAGCCATTGACGACAACATCTTGGGTCGCGGTGCGATTCATGTTGCGGACGGGCGTGGCCCAACGCAACATCTCTTCAATCGCATTGGGTAATAGCGAGAGATCATTCTTTAACATCTCTAATTGATCTTGATTCTGTAACAAGGCAGCGATACCTGCCGAGATCACATGCCGTGTTGTCTCGTCGCCACCGACAAGTACCAGCATCGTCTCGAACATGATGTCAATATCAGAGAGTTTTTCACCTTCCCATTCGGCATTGGTGATCAGGCTCACTAAGTCGTCCCCATCACCACCGCGACGTTCATTCACCTTGGCCATGATGTACTCATTCCAAGCGAATACGGCGTGTTCTACTTCGGAGCGAATCTCTTCACCGCCAGTGGCAAAGAGATCTGACCAATGAAGAAGCTTTTCGTAGTCTGATTCGGGAAGCCCCATCAGTTCGCCAATCATCAACATCGGCAACGGGGTGGCGATATCGGCAACGAAATCACACGAACCTTGATCAATCACTGAATCAATGAGCTGATTGATTCGGTCGCGCAAAAACGGTTCATGATTGGCGACGCGACGTGGAGTGAATCCATTCCCAACCAACCGCCGACGCTTGGTGTGTTCGGGCGCATCAAAGTTGATCATTGATGGCACCGAACTTTCTGGGCGGGATCCTTGACCAGATGAAAACGTGTGCCACTCGCGACTCATCATTGAGACAAGTTCGTGACTTGCAGCTCCCCAAATGCCGGTCTTGTCATCCCAATACAACGGCGCTTCGTTGCGCATCCACAGGGTGAGTTCGTCAAAGTTCGCGTAGAAGTCGGGGGACAACAAACTGATGTCATCACGAGTTGGATGGCCGGCGGACCCACGACCGCCACCAAGCGTGACCGTGAAGTCGAGTTCTGGATCGAGAGTGAAGTCTGGCTCGCTATTACCCATTGCTAGAAACTAGCGAGTGGGCCGACCGCCGACGATGCTGGCGCGCTCCATGATGCGGATCTCGGGCCAATAATCGCTACTTGCGTAGTGCTGACAGGCACGGTTGTCCCAAAACGCGATGGAGTCCGGTTCCCAATGGAAGCGGCATTGATACTCAACATTGTCGCTTTCACGCCATAATTCGGTGAGCCAGCGATCGCTTTCGGCCTCATCAACTCCGATGATGCGGCTCAAGAAAACTGGATTGCAGTACAGGTACTTACGACCGGTTGCCGCGTGGGTTGGTGCAAGAGGGTGCACGACGACGGGATACTTGGCGCGCATCGCCTCCATTTGGTCGGGGGCAACTTGTCGACCAAAGGACTGTACGAAATCGTGTTCGGCGTCGTGGGTATCAACGAATTCGCGTTGTTCATCGGTGAGTCCTTCATATGCGGCATACATATCGCAGAACAAAGTGTCGCCACCAGATTCTGGAACGTGAATTGCATGCAGTACGGCACCGAGACTTGGGCATTCTCGCCACGTGACGTCTTGGTGCCACGTGTTTTCATAACCCTTCACGTCGAATGACTTTTCAAAACGAACGAGTTCGGGCTGACCAGTATTTGAAGGAATGAACGGGTGAATTTCTAATTCGCCAAAACGGGCAGCAAAATCAACATGCTGTTGCGTGGTTACCGGTTGGTTGCGAAAGAAGATGACCTTGTATTCGTGCAAGGCCTGGCGGATGTCATCAATGACGGGTTGGGGGAGGTTGGTGGTGAGATCGACTCCGCTGATCTCGGCACCGATGGTCGCTCCGAGGCGCTTGATGTCGAAGTGGTTCCAGGTCAATTGGGCCAGGCGAGCCCGCTCATCAGCGAGGTGCAGAATTGGGCCGACTCTTTTGCCACGAAGGGTCTGACGATCCTTGGTGATGTACGCGCTCGGGTCCTTGACGGCGATGATGTCGGAGTGAGCAGTAGTCGATTGCATAAATCCCCCAAGGATCCGAGTTTCTGACGGGTCGTCAGAAACTCTACCCGAAAAGAGTCCTGCCAATTGCAGGCTTAGGTCCCTGCTATTTCGGCGAGCCCAATGAGGCACAATAGGTGCAGGTCAGCAATCAAGGGGGCAGTTATGTCAGATCGTCAGCCAGCCAACGTCGAAGAAGCCGGATACGCCTTTGTGATCCCCGATTCGTATGCCGACGAAGAGTTCTTCTACCGAGCCTGCGCCATGTTGCGCGAGCAAGACCCAGTTCATTGGGTAAACGGCGAAGGGCTTGGCTTCAACTCGTTTTGGGCAATCACCAGATCTGCTGACATCTTTGACATTGAAGCTCGTAACAAGATTTTCCTGAATGAGCCACGTCCGGTTTTGAGCGACTTGGAATCTGACCGTCGCCGCGCCGAAGACGGCGACATGTTGCGCACTCTGATTCATGTGGACGATCCCGAGCATCGTGAATTGCGTGGCGTGACCTCAGAGTGGTTCTTGCCAAAGAACTTGGCCAAGTTAGAAGGCATGCTCGATATGTACGCGAATCGCTACGTCGACAAGATGTATTCATTGGGTGGTCAATGCGATTTTGCGAAAGATATCGCCATGATGTTCCCACTCAATGTGATCTTGTCAATTTTGGGATTGCCCGAAAGTGATTACGGCCGCATGTTGAAACTGACTCAAGAATTGTTCGGTTCGCAAGACGAAGATATGCAACGTGGATCAGAGCCGATTGACTTGATCGCAGTTGTTCAAGACTTCTTTGCTTACTTCACCAAGCTCACTGAAGATCGTCGCGCTAACCCAACCGATGACATGGCTTCGGTTGTCGCTAACGCTCGAATCAACGGCGAAGAACTCACATTGATTCAGACGATTTCTTATTACGTCATTACAGCGACAGCGGGTCACGACACCACCGCATCGGCGATCGCTGGCGGAATGCATGCGTTGATCGAGAACCCAGATCAGTTGGCGCGCTTGAAGAATGACATCAGTCTTCTCAACACCGCTGCTGACGAAATCATTCGTTGGGTCACACCGGTGAAGCACTTCATGCGCACGGCAACCGAAGATTTCCCCTTGGGCGGCAAAGTCATCAAGGCCGGTGACTCGGTATTGCTGTCGTATCCATCGGGTAACCGCGACACTGAAGCATTCGTTGATCCAGACAAGTTCGATATCGGCCGTTCGCCTAACAAGCATTTAAGTTTTGGCTTTGGAGTGCACTATTGCCTCGGTGCAATGTTGGCCCGAATGGAAATAAAGGCATTTTTGAAGGCCCTGTTGCCACGACTTGAAAGTGTCGAACTTGCGGGCGAGCCAAAGTGGATGAAGACCATCTTCGTCGGCGGCCTGAAGACCCTGCCGATCAAGTACACAATGACGGAGTAAAAATCAACGGGGGCTTGGCTTAACTAGGCGGCCTGGTAGTGAATCAACGGCGAAAGTGAATTTAGTTGTCAACATGGTTGAACCCAAGTAAAGGTAAGGCGGGGCACTCCAATTGGCTCGGTGAAAGAGAGTAAAACTATGTGTTAGGTTCAAAGATGTCGGATCGTAAGTTAGAATTTACGGTTGTTACCTTGAAATTAGATGACCATTGGTATCGAACCTTGTTGTTGCACTGTGAAGTTTTTTCTTAGGGGGGGGAAGTCAAATGTTGTGTCCTTCAACTGACAGATCTGAGTCCACTCACGTGTTGGGACTTGCTGATTCCGAAGGTCGAGTGAGGTTCCTGGAAAAAATGCTTCCCATTCCACGTGAAGCAGTTGATCAATTGACCGACAAAGATATGAGGAGTCGTGTCCGTTTGACGGGTCCGTGTATTTCGTTTCAATGCGGCTATTGGAAGAACGGATGCTCATTGGGTCGAAGACTTTCTAACCTCGGTAAAAGTGACGACAGAGCTTGTCCGATCGTCAGCGAATGCCGTTGGTATCAAGAGAATGGAAATCGGGCCTGTGGAATTTGCGCTTTCGTTTTCCATGACCTGTTGAGGGAAGAATTGGAACTGTGAGCTACAAGTTTCAGGTTTGCGAGAAATGCGGTTTGGTCGAAGTTTTAGAATTAAAACCACCAGCACAAGACAACCGTCCGATGGGTTTGGGATCGCGGACTTACTCCCGTGGCCACTTTGAGCGGTTGAACGAAATGTGGGAACAACAAGAGGAGCTTGCACGTTTGTACAAGATCAAGAGAAACCAGTGCCGGTGCAACGTTTCCTCGCAATCTGCAAAGCGAACACAAACCTCGTCGTTGACGAATGAGTTGGTCAAACTCAAGGACCTATTCGATCAAGGGGTTCTGACTAGGGAGCAATTCGAGCGGGCGAAGAACAAATTACTTGAGTAATCTTCAATAATGTCCGAGGCTCAGAAGTTTGAAATCAGGAAAGCATTGTTCACCGGCATCTTCGTCAGTCAGGGTCGGTGAAAATGTCTGATCGAGCGATCGAAATTGGATTACTTGCAACATCCATTGCACGTTGTTCTGAGATAGGTCGTGCGTGTGCTGACCGAAAGCATCCATGTCACAAAATTGTTACAACACAAAAAGAATTTGGTGAAGAGCATAGACAAGTTCCAGAGGCGTGGGCTGGGGACTTGCAAAATGCACGTGTCATCTTTGTTTCTTCGAATCCAAGCATTTCAACACCCCGGGTACCCGGAACAGGTGAGGACTATCCGCTAGCAAACTATTTTGACCCGAGTACTGAGCACCCGGACTGGCCAATTGAGAGAGTTGTTGACTTTCAAGTCAATCGCCTGGATCAATCGAGATCGAATCCTTTTGTTACTGGTAAAGCACAATTTCTCTGCACGGATGGCCAATACCGGGGATCGGATAGTGCGAATGGAACGAAAGCCTCGCAAAAATATTGGAAGTCAGCGATGAAACAAGTGCAGGATCTTCTGGGTCCTAATTTTGATTTAAGTCGTGACATTTGCATGACCGAGATTGTTCATTGCAAATCTAAGGGTGAAAAAGGAGTCTCCAAAGCTTCGGGAACTTGTTCTGAGCAGTACTTGGCCAGGATTCTGCAGGTTTCAGGCTCACTCCTCGTACTCGTAGGGGGAGCTAGAGCTCGTACACAAGTTCATGCACATCGTCAAGAATGGCAAGAAGATGGTCTCGTCACATGGGACATAAGCGATGGGTTTGGGTTCTTTCGGCAGGGTGATAATCATCCGAGAGATCATGTGGGCCTCATAAAAATTCAAGACGACACCAAGATTGTTGTTGCCACAGAACAACTGTCCTATGCATCAAATACGAATCGCTTTGTTCAGTCAGTGATCGGTGAGGCAGCTTTCAATAAGTTGGCGATGCATCTCCGCAGTGATTCACCAACCATGTTTCGCTCGAGAGAAGAAGTGCTCAACTACCTTGGAATTTAGGGTATTTTTAGTTCCAACCCTAAGTAAAATTTGTCCGTGCGATCCGACGGTGGGGTTTCCGTAGTAATTGTCATAGTCCTCTTGACCGACCTTCGCTGGTGAAGTGTTCGTAGGAATACTCAAATCCCCCACAGTTCAGGAGAAAATCGGCAAACTCTTGGACGTTCTCCGTAGAGAACGGATAGTTAACCTGCCAAGGTGACATCTTGCCATTGCCACGACAACTGTTACACCACCCGTGAGTGCGTCCGACCACAATGGCGACATCCTCGTCCAGTTCTTTGGTGGGCATACCATTCTCAACGCCAACTGAGTCGGTTCGGATGCCCGTACTCTCGCACCAGTTGCAGTCAGGCATTGGGAGAAGGGAGAGACGCTCACGGTATTCCCATTCGTATTTGGCGGTAGCCCCATTCTCGAGGTCGCTCATCAAACGGAGTCCGAGTTTTTGTGCCTCATCCTGGTCAAGTCCGTCGCCATCGTTGGAGCGTCCGTCATCTACCTTCCCAGCGATGTAGCTGTGAATGGACACGCAGTATTCCCACAAGGGATGCCACCACCACACATTGTTGCGGAAGTATTCACCCGCTTGGTTCTTTGCATTTTTACCGTATAAATCCATGGCCATCAGAGACCACCTTCCTCATCCTCAGCACTGACATCAAGCAGAGAACAGCACTCCCAGCGCCCGCAGTGCTCGGCTAGTCCCTTCCAAGAGACGTTTGGGATTGTCCAAAGAGGATCAACAATATAGTCAAGTTGCGGGTAGATATAGATAAGTGTGTCATTCCACCTTGGGAGTAGTACATCACTCATTGGTCTAACCATCAAGCCGTTGAGTGAAAAGAGTTTGGTCATCGTATGCCTGTAGTCCTCGTGGCTTGAGTTCCTGATAGCTAAGTTGCGGATAAGCCAAAGAATGTTCTCGGGCTTATCCAAGTCCCGCCTCATGGCCGGAACCTCCATCGGAGTTAGGAGCCTAGTGATGTTCGCCTTAGGGATTGCGAGCCAGTCGTTCATTCTGATTCCACCTCCTCTGCGTATATTCCATCCGATGGCAGAAATTCTTTTATGAATTCTCGAGCCGAGTACCTGCTACCCGCATAAACGACATGCGGCTCAGAATTGGCAGACTCCCAGACGACTGTCGGGATTGGATAAGCGTTGTATACATGAGGCTCAGCGATGTTGATTCCGAATCCAAAGTCACGCCCCGTGTGGGCTTTGAGACTGTCAAACACTACGCCAGTGACGTGCGACTCGTCTCGAAGTTGACCTCGTCTGTGAGCCAAATCCAATGCTCTAGCAAGAAGGACATCGACGTAAACGCCATAAAAAAACGTAAAGAAATAGATGGGGGTTGGATTGTTGCTATGAACAATGCCGATGTGGCCTGGATCAGCCATTGGACATCACCTCGAATCGCTTTGCTTGGCGCCACAATCCCTGGGCGAGCAATTGCCCCATCTGACGGTTGGCGAGCACAACCTCCCGTCCCATTTTTTTGACCTCTCTGCGACGCTGATTCTTAAGGGCGAACTGTCGCTGGCGTTCTGCCCGGTTGAGGTTTGGTGATTTTTCCATAACTACCTTGTCGAACCCGTCAGGATTTGGATTTGAATTTAGATTTGCACCCCTTGAACTGCACTTATGTAAAAAGAGGCGACTTATCCACTGGCGCGCTCCGACGTGTTTTTATTGCTTATATTGCACTGGTGGTAACTTCAGCGGCGATTGCTAGAGATTCGAACAGGAGAACTCATGGGCCTTTTCAGCAACATCATCGCCTACAAAGTCGGCAAAAGTCGAGGAAAACGAGCTTCCAAGGTGGTCTTGGAGAACGACGACCGTGATCCCGAGTGTCTCAATTACGAGTCATTCTGCAAGAACTTTGGCTCATGTGGTGGGCAGGAATGTGATTATGGCGATGACGAATTTCAGAAAACGGGTCAGTCTTAACCGTCGGCGTCTTTTACCGACGATGTAGTAACTTCGCCATTTGCCGTTAGTCAACGGGGGCTTGGTTTGACGAGGCGACCTGGCAAGGAATCAAGGGCTGGTTGCAACAGTTTGCCGTCGCGCTGTACTTCGACACCGTTCACAAACAAGTGGTGCATGCCCGTCGGTTGATCGGCAGTTAATCGTTCGCCATTGGCGGGGAAATCAACCACTCGACGAACGGGGCCGGGGGACACTGTCGCCGCATCAAAGACAACGATGTCGGCCAATGCGCCGACTCGTAAGACTCCGCGATCGGTGAAGCCAAACAGATCAGCTTGAACCTGAGTGAGTTTGTGCACTGCGTTTTCTAACGTCAGCACCTTCTTGTCGCGGACCCATGATCCGAGCAAGTCGGTTGACAAAACTGCGTCACATAGTTGACCCACGTGGGCGCCTGCATCAGACAAACCAAGTGTGCAACCTTCGGTGTTCAACAACATCGCAACACCCTCGGCATCATCATTGGCCAACATGGCCTTCACGCGCAGTTTGAGATCGGGTTCAAGCAATGCAAGTTCAAGCAATAGATCAAACGGATCGGCGCCTGTTTCGTTGGCGATGTCGGTGAGGCGGCGTCCCACCAATTCTGGTGATGACGGAGCATCCATGATTTCGTAGCTGTCCCAACGAGGAATGAGACCTTGTTTGTTCTCCCAACCGACTCGCACGCGGTTGCGCCATTCATGACTCGCAAACGCTTCACGTCGTTCGTCAATCGACTTGGGCATCAACTCAGCAAAAATAGGACTGGTGTTAAGGGTGAATGGTTCAACCATTGTCATCGAAAATGAAAGTGGCCGGCAGGACACTTGCGGCCAAACATCAACACCTTGTCGTAACCCTTCTTTGTGTACTTCAACAGCGGCCAGATGCGTTCCTTGAGATGTTGTCAGCAAGGCGGTGTAGGTAATTGGTGCACCGACTTTGGGTTGAAGTACGTAACAGTCGGCGAAACTTAAGTTCTCGCCACCATTGACCCCAATCACTCCGCGACCAGAATCGCCAACAGCCTTGCACAATGCTTCAATCTCATCAGCGGCCGCCCAACGACTGGGAATCGGTTGTCCATCTGCGCCACGGTGAGTGACCGCAAAACTGGTTGCGAATCCTGCTGCACCAGACTCCATGGCCTCAGAAACCAGATCGACCATTCGAGAAATCTCATCCGTTGTGGCAGCGCGCCCAACTGATTGATCACCCATCACAAAAATGCGAAGAGGTGTGTGGCCGACGTAAGCAGCAAAGTTCAACAATGTTCCGTGCTGTTCAATTGAGGCAAGGTATTCAGGGAAAGATTCAAAGTCCCAAGGGATTCCAGCGTTGAGGGTCGCTGGATCCATATCTTCAACTTTTTCCATCGTGTTCGCAATCAACGCACGATCTTGAGGCTTTGTGGGAGCGATCGAAAAGCCGCAGTTTCCGGCGACCACTGTGGTGACACCGTGATAGCACGACGGTGTGAGTGCAGGATCCCAAAATGCTTGTGCGTCGTAATGAGTATGGATGTCAATAAAGCCGGGAGCGACAACGCGACCACTTGCATCAATGACGACATCGCCTTGCAAGTTCGATCCGATTTCGATGACACGGTCGCCTTCGATCAGAACATCAGCGAGGAAGCCAGGATTACCTGTTCCGTCGACTAATAAACCGTTCTTGATGACTGTTGTTTTCCCCATAGTCACAGTGTTTCACATGGGCTTCAGGCTGTACCTGTTCAGTGATCAGTCTTTGGAGTCGATTGACACGGCGAGTTCGTATTGATCGCTCACCGAGCTATCAAGACCAACTGGATTTGCATCGTCACCAAACCAGAAACGCAATTGAGCGGTCACCGCGTGTTTGATGATGGGGAAGCCAAGTTCAACTGGCTCGGCGGGTGGGATGCACCCATCTTGACCCAAGGTCTTCAGTTGCGGCTGAGCTTCGAGCAAGGGTCCAAGGCCCGATGCGAGCGCGACGCCGATAATGCCTGATCCATTTCCGAAGGTGCAGAAATCGTCAAAGCCGTTGTGGCCGACTCCGTCAATGATCCACAGACGACTGGGTCCTGGCACTGCCTCAAATGAAGGACGAGTTGATTCTTCGGCAGAGATGATCGCGTCAAGTGCACCGGCGATAAAGAACGATGGCTTGTTCACGAATGTTGGTGGAGCAATAGTCGTCGCATTCGCTCCGCCCATACCAAGAACACCTGATGCCATTGAGATGTAACCGTCGATGCGATCGTCTTTTGCAGCGCTCACAATTGTTCCGCCGCCAGCCGAGTGACCAAGCGCAATTACACGAGACACATCAACGTGACCTTGAAGTAGCGACGCAGGATCGTCGTTGCCAGATGACACCAAATCGAGTGTTCCTAAAAGTTCGCCAGTTGCTGACTCGCGGTCTCCAACCGGTGCACTCAAGACGTGGAAAAGATCGCGTGACCAATGGTCGGGAGCAGCAACGACCATGCCCCAACTCGCAAGATGCGCAGTGAGGAAGGTGCTTTGGAAACGCATGCCGCTATAACCGTGGCTAAACAACACGACGGGGAACTGGCCATCAGCTACGTCGGCGTCGCGTCCAGCGGTGTAGTCGTAACGTGCCGGCACGTCAGCGGTGAGCAAAGCTTTGATCGCCGGCGGTACGAAGTCGCGGGTGTCGTAAAACTCGGCTCCGGTGGTTCCCTCAACTGCGGGGTACCAGACTTCAACTTTGTTGCCCCCTGCGAGTTCAAGAGAGGTGACTCCGACCGGGTATGGGCCGGCTTCGGTGTACATCATTGCTTCAACGGCAGGATCAAGAGTTGCGGGTGGAGCCTCGGTGCTTGAAGGCTCGGTGGAGGGTGCCTCGGTCGTTGATGACTCGGTCGTCGGAGCATCAGATGCAGTTGAGGCTGAGTCGTTCCCGCCACAAGCAGAGAGGGCGATTGCCGCGAGAAGGGGCATGAGAAGTAAACGGTGACGTACGAACATGGCTGAGAGTCTCGCATGGAGAAGTACGCGCGACGAAGTTTTGGTCCGGTCACTTGGACAGGGCGGGAATGTTCAATCGCAGGTAGGCTTGCCATTGCGATTTGGTCCGCCAGATCGGTTGGCGACGTGGCCGAGTGGTTTAGGCAAGGGCCTGCAAAGCCCTGTACCTGGGTTCGATTCCCAGCGTCGCCTCTAGTGTTGCGTTTTTCTCATTGCGTCTAGTGCGCTGTATGCAGGGCTTTTCATTGAAAACGCATCTTGCTGTTTCGTTCAGTTCGGCTGGTTCGGTGCACATTTGGTGCACATTTCACATCTTCGGTGCACATTCGGTGCACATTTGAACGCTTCCGATTCAATTCGAGGGTATTTCGAAGTGGGGGCTCGGGGTGTGTAAAAAGCCCATTAAAAAAGTCTCCGATATAGCCTGAGCACAGGGGCTCGGGGTGAGTCGATTCGTGACGAAAGAAGAATGATTTTGAAGAGAGCACTTCTGGCTGTTGCTGTCGCAATGATCGCCATTACGAGTTGTGGCGGATCTGGGAAGCGAGTGGTCGACACTTACTGTCGCATGTATTTTTCAAACGACCAAGGCCGTTGGCTTCCCGTAGGAAGGGTCTGGTTGGTGTTTAGCGACGGCTCAACAAGCCAACTTGAGGAAGGCGATGCTGGTTATGGTGTCGCGTGTTTTGCTGGTGATGATGGGTCTCCCTGATTCAAGGGCTTCGTCGTGTTGGTGTCGCTGGGGCTTGTGGAATGTTGTTGGCGAATGCGGTGATTCGCATGGTGCGTGTCTTGCCTGTCTTGTCGTGTGGTTGGGGCACATAGTCAAAGTTGCCTTGTGCGATCTGTTGCCAAATCCATGTGATGGAAGAGCGGTGTTTCTGTGACCAGCCGATTTCAAAGATGATGGGCAACCCGTACAAGGTTGGCAGTTCTAGGTTTTCGTCTAGTCGTGGGTACATCGGAACATTGAGAGCAACCCAGATTTGTAGTAATTCGGGCGTGACCTGTTCGGTGAATCCGCAAGTGAACGGTTCGATGATGCGACGCTGGGCGACCCATTGAATGAATGTGTCACGGTGCTTTTGTAGCGGTGAACTGATGGCTGTTTCGGCTCGGCGCATTGCTTGTGATGTAAATCGTTCAGCAAGTTGCGCTTCTGATTGTGCGTGTGTCAGAAGCACGATTTGTTCGGTGCTTTGATGTAGTCCGTTCTTCTTACCGGCCGAAAGTTCGGCAAATAGTTTTGGTACTGCTTGACGCTTCGCTTCGTTCAGATCGTTTGTGATTTGTTGCAAGGCTTTGCGTTCTTTGTTCCAAAGTTCTGTCGCTCGATTGTGTGTCTCAAATCCACGTCGAATGTCATCGGTGATTTCTTCTGGTAAGTCTTTGCATTCGCTGATCGTTTGCCAAAGCTTGAGTGTGGGTGCTGTGTTCATGTTTGTTCTCTCTGTTAGTAGGTGTTAATCGTTTGGAATTGTTTTGAATGTCTTCGTCAGAAGAATGTTGAGGTCAAAAGCCGGCGCGGTGGATGCATTCGGATGTTCTTTGGCGGTGTATTGGTCTGCGAGTTGTTCAGCGATCTGTTCTGAACGAATGTTGCCCTTGATGCAAAGTGGCAACTTCTTCACAGAATGTTGAGCGCGTAGTTCGTCGGTCAGAGCGCGACGGACAGTATCTACAAACAGCGGAGAGCACCGTTCTGGTGGTTGAAGGTGAAGATACTTTTTGAGAGCCATCTCAATGACATGGCCAAACGAGTCGAGAAAAAGTTGATCTTGATCCATCTCCTTTTCATCTTCCTGTTCATTCTCCTTTTCCGATTTACCTTTTTGCGTGTTCACCTGCGGAGATGTTGAATCACGATGACGCACCCGTGCGTCACCCTTTGCGTCATGCTTTGCGTCATGTACTGCGTCACCCTTTGCGTCAGGCTTTGCGTCAGGCTTTGCGTCATTAGTGAACGGCATCAGGGCAGGGAAAACCAGACGGTATTTGTTAGTCCCGTTCTCTTTACCGCGAGGCTCGATGATTCCCTTTTGTAGAAGTGATTCAAAGACTCTTTGCACAGATCGTCGGTCAAGCCCTGTGTATTTCGCCATCGTCGGCGTGCCTACAAATGTCTCTAATGTCTTGTCGCTTGCGCTGTGAAGAAGTTGCACATAAACCTTCAACTCTTGACCCGACATCGGAAACGATTCGTGAAAGGTTGCTTGATGCAAGATGTAGTGATCGAGAGCGTGCTTCATGGCCGGTACTGCTCGCGATCAAGATGAAGTATTATCTCAGTGAAAGCAGGGCTGTTGTGATGACCATCGACTGTCACAGCAGTTCTGCTTTTCAGCTGATCGGCTCTGGGTAACCCAAAGCACTTCGAAGATGTGACACGCTCACGACGCATCGTTTGCCGATTCGCAACACGGGAACACCTGCCATCAGAAAGCCTGTTTGCTTGTATGCGCTGTGCGCTGTTGATTTGGCGATGCCCAGAATCATTGAAGCCTGTGAGACAGATACGGTGACTCTGGTTGGGTCGGCAAGTAGTTCACTCGCGCTGGGCTTTACCTTTTGCTTTTCCTGTTCGTTCATGGACTCATTTCTAATCTGCTATGTTGTTTCAGAAGTATCAGAAACTGATACAGAAAAGTGATACTGAAGGAATGCGTCGATGGCATCCAGCAAGAAAGCAACAAATCCGAATTGGCTTGTCACCAAATGCGCTGTGCCTTTGGCGAAAGATCGCAAGAGTGACTTCACCATGCAAACCCTTGTATGGAAGAAGGATGCTGATGGGAATCCGAAGAAGTGGCATTGCTCGTTCTCATTGGGAATGTCTGATGATCCAATAGTTCAAAAGGACATGAAGCGCGGTGTGTTGTGGACTTATGGAGTACCGGCCGATCCGAAAAAGCCTTCGGTCGTTGCAGGCATCTTTTGTCCCGCGCAATTTGTGATGAGAGATGGCAACACGACGATTCAATTCACGATTGACCAAATCAGCAGAGACAAACCAGAAGTCAAGATCGTAAAGATTTCGCTCGCTTTGAAGCAACATCCTTTTGATGGAAGTTATGCACCCGTGCCTTCCTTCCCATTTGAGGACTTGTCAGGTTTGAGGAAGATTGAGCAAAAGGCTTTATCAATGGTTCGTGTAGTAGGTGAAGCGTTACCACCATTCACGAAAGGCATCAGGCAGAAAGATTGGGTGTATCGAATCACGGACTATGTGCGTGGCGATGCAAGTGATGTGAAACCTTTGAAGGCTGGTCGTGAACATCAAGAATCTGCGCGATCGAGAGAAGCTTTGAATCGGCTTGAAAAACTCTTGACACCAGCGGAGAAGAAATTGGGCGGTCGTGTCACGGGATACCGACTTGAAGAACTTGCAATGATCACGCAATTTTCAGTGAACACAGTCAGAACACAAATCACCTTGATCCGAAAGCGGAAGGCAACAATATGAGTGAGAACATCAAGAAGCGCAATGGTTCATGGGGGTATGCGTTTGCGTACCGTGACGATTCTGGTCAGCGTCGCTGGGCTCGTAAGAGCGACAAATCATGGAGACAGAAGGATGCACAGAAAGCATTCTTTGAAGCAAGAGCAAGAATTGAGGCTGGTCATTCGCTGGGGACTTCAAAAGGTACGGTCAGCGATTACCTACTGTCATGGCACGACGCATACAAGGTTTCTGGCCATGTTAAGCCGACACAAATCTCTACGACCGAATGCCATCTGAATGCATATTTGATTCCTGCCATCGGTGGACTTCAGATGAAGGATTTGAAATCAGCACGGATCAAAACCCTTTATGCCAACCTTTTGAAATCAGGTGGCACAGGTGCGAAGAAGTCTGCATCTGGTAAACCTTTGTCGCCCAAAACGGTTCGCAACATTGCAGGCACACTTCACACGGCTTTGCGTGACGCTGTGCGAATGGGCGTGATCGGAGTGAACCCTTGCGACAACATTGACTTACCGAAATGGGAACGCCCAGAGATGAAGGTTTGGGATGATTCACAGTTCGGAACTTTCCTGATGTACTCATTCGCAAACGATGACCCGATGTTTCCGATTTGGTCGCTGATGTTCGGTTCAGGGATTCGATGTGGGGAAGTGTTGGGGCTTCGCTGGGATGACGTGGATTTTCTAGATTCATCCATCAGGATTCGCCAGACACGGGTGATGGCAGGCAAGGAAGGTGTCGTGACTGTTTCGCCCAAGTCAAAGGCCGGCATTCGTCGTCTTCAAATCAACTCAGGAACGCTTGAAGCGTTGGCAAGGCTGAAAGATGCACAAGAAGCATCAGCGAGCCTTCTGGGGGCTTCCTGCTTCCCGTTGGTGGCAACCGATGCTGATGGCAAAGCGATACATCCCAGAACCTTGTCACGACGCTTCACGGTGTCGGCTGAACGATGTGGGCTTCCTGTGATCAGGCTTCACGACATTCGCCACACTCACGCTTCGATGCTGATTTCTGTCGGTGCATCCTTGGCGGTCGTATCTCATCGGCTGGGGCATAGTCGAATCAGTACGACGCTCGACACTTACACGCACATGATGCCCACAGCAGATCGTGACGCTTCAGATCTGTTCGGATTGACGATGGAAAACGCCATGAAGAAGGCATCGGAACGACGCTGATTTTTGGATGCGGTGCACTTTCGGTGCACATTTGGTGCACATCTTGACTTTTTGACATCCATGACCTGCACCTTTGCAAATGTGTCGCTGGGTTCGATTCCCAGCGTCGCCTCTCTTTTGAGGGCGGGGTTCGCATGAGATGATCGCTTGTTTTGTTGTCGACGACTGGTGATGCGACATCGCACACCACCAGTCGTCTGAGGTTCACCGAAGATTGCGGCGACGCGTGACCAACACTGTTCCGATGATCAACGCGATCATCCCAACGATCAGCCATCCATCC
>Ga0209355_1000951_pt1 | contig 16821 bp, 15 predicted proteins | sample LauGreSBDMM110SN_3_FD_187563 | JGI IMG/M metagenome (GOLD analysis project Ga0209355, IMG submission 187563) | Freshwater lake microbial communities from Lake Michigan, USA - Sp13.BD.MM110.SN (SPAdes) (version 2) | ecosystem: Environmental > Aquatic > Freshwater > Lake | place: Lake Michigan...
GGCGGCGGCGGCGGCAGACAAGGCGGGGGCGGTGGGTGCAGAGTCGACGGGGGCTGCAGAGGCGGCGAGGGCGGTACGGGCGGCGGCGGCGGCGGCAGACAAGGCGGCGGCGGCGAGGGCGGGGGCGATGGCGGCGGCGAGGGAGGCGGCGAGGGCGGCGGCGAGGGCGGCGGAGGAGAGGGCGGCGGCGAGGGCGGCGGCGGAGATGGTGGAGGCGACGGCGGCGGCGGCGGGGGCGGGGGTGGGGCTGGGGATGTTCCCACGAGTGATGGACCCGACGATATCAAAGGCAGTGGCAGAGGCGACAGCGTTGGCAAAGGCAGCGGCAGATGCGGCAGATGCGGCAGCGTTGGCGGAAGAGGCGGCGGAAGAGGCGGCGATGGAGGCGGCGGCGGCGGTTGAGGCGGCAGCGGCAGACAAGGCAGCGTTAGCAAAGGCAGCAAGAGACAAGGCAGCGGCAGATGCGGTGGCAAAGGCAGCGTTGGCAAAGGCAGCGGCGGCATGGGCAGTGGCATCGGAGGCGGATACGGAGAACACTGCTGAGGAAGATGATGAGGATAAGCGGTTGGCGGCGGTGGCGATGGTGCCGGCGGTGGCGAGGGCGGCGGCGGAGGCGGAAGAGGCGATGATGAAGGTAAGTGAGATGGTGGTGGATATGAATGACGAGGATAAGAAGGTGATGGAGGAGGTGACGGTGGTGGTGACGAGGGCGATGGCAGCGGTGATGGAGGAGAATGAGGCGGTAGCGGCGATGGTGGAGGCGGCGGCAAGGGGGGTAGTGATAACAAATGAGAAAGAGGCGGTAAATACGGCGAATGCGAAGAGGATGGAAGCGCTGAAGGAGTTGACACAGGCTTCCATGAGCTTACCGTTTAATGACCAAGTTAAAGCTAAATTAGAATATACGATAGAGAAGATATTAGAGGGGGCGAAGGCACTAGATACATTAAAAGCAAATTTGAATCTGAAGCAAGATGCGGAAGAACTGGATATAGGCGCTAAAGTATCAGAAGGTGAAGAAAAAATACAAAAACCTGGGTCATTTTTTTCACACTTTAAAAGAAGATTACCATTGGGCTTTACAAGAAGCTTACCATCGCAATTTACAAGAAAATCTACTACAAAAGTAATAATAAATAAACCTATAAATAAACCTATAAATAAACCTATAAATAAACCTATAAATACAGTTAGTAAAGAACGAAACTCATCTGCGGAGACGGAGGTGGAGATGGACACGAAAAAACTGGAAGAAATTAGACGTGTCTTTACGCAATTTAAAGTCATTGCGCCTAACATAGTAAATCTATGGACTAATATATTAACGAATCCTGATGATGATGAATTACTAAATTTAATACAGGAGCATATTAGGCTCCAACAGCTTCTGACTAATATGACAAAATCAGTCAATATGGAAGAACATTTTGCGGAAATGGAACTAAAAGATATAGAAAATTTTAAAGCTAATTTTAAATTGTTATATGCTATGGTCAGGATTAGAAATAGAATAGTATATAGTCATGACAACCCGGAAGAGTCTAGAAAATTAAGAGCCAAGTTTAGTAAAGAATTAACGAAGGCGATCTTCCCATGGACCTTGAGCGCTCAAGAAGAAAAAGATTATATGGATAAAAAACTTTCGGAGTATTATTTTAAAAAATATTATGTAAATAAACTACCCATAGATCTGACATCCGAGGAGTCTGCTCGAATGTTACAAATTTATGAGAAAGTATATGAACCGGAACTTCGTAAACAGATAAAAGCGGTGGTGGATATGGAGAATACGGGTAAGTTTACAGAGGCACAACTAGAGGCGGCTCAGGATGCGCTGCTACAGGCGGAGGCACAGCTAGAGGCGCGTCTCATTGCGGATTTTGAGAGATATGTGACACAAATGGAAACAACCGGTGATAGGCAAGCGGACACAACCGATGATAGGCAAGCGGACACAACCGATGATAGGCAAGCGGACACAACCGGTGATAGGCAAGCGGACGCGAACGATGATGGGCAAGCGGACACGACCGATGATAGGCAAGCGGCTTCAAATGCTAAACCATCAGATATTGAATCAAAGCGTATATGGCTAGACAAAGCAAGCAAAGGAACAACTGATGATATTATAATAGCGCAGTTGGACTCTCTTTTATCAAAAGCTATGACCTATAAAAATAAGCTAGACGGTAGTATAATTACTTTTGATGACTTAAACGACGCAAACAACAATGATTCTGATAAGATTACAAAAGTAAATAGAGCTATACTAGATAATATAGCTACAAAACATAGTTTTGATGAAAAAATGGTAAACGATATATCAAGACACTTAGATACAGAAAAGGAGAGAGAAGAATCCAAGGATTTGGCTGGGCGCTTGTCACACGGATTAGCCTGGCTAACTTCATCTAACCAACATATAAATAGGAAACAAAGTTTAATTAATGCAAAAAATGCAGTTCAAAAGTATATTGAAGAAATGAATAAAAAAGTTTCTGCCATTCAAAGTAGTGATTGGATAAATTATATTAAAGCTAATATCGATATGTCTTCTGCGAGGAAACAAGCATTAGATATGTTAAATATGACCTATGATGATGTAGAACACATTGTGCGTTCGAAAGATGAACAACATCAAATATCTAGTAATACTCAAGAAGGAACAAGAGAAGAGGGAGAAGAAGAAGGAGAAGAAGGAGAAGAAGAAGGAGACCAAAGCCAGTCCGATGCAATGGACATATATTTTAAGAACCAAGCAATCGAAAACCAAAAATGGGCTAATTATAGAGCTGGGTTAGCTATAATGAACATTAAAGAAATTAACTCTGAAATCATTTCATTAATAAATCAACATGAAACATCAAATGACAGTATAAATATACCATATAAATTACAACTCTTAAGAGACAAGAGACATGAAAAAGTAAACACTATGACTCTTGATGATATCAGCGCTGAATATCCTTTGATAAGGGATCAACTAGTGCAACAAAAAACACAACCTGCTATAGATGAATTAAGTATGTATTTACAAACCCTAAATGCAAGACGAGATAAGTTGAGAGAAATACAAACGATACCACAAGACAAAAAAGCAAGCAGTGCAGACCCAAAAACCACTACACGTAAAAGAGCATGGTTTCCTCCTGGTCTAGTTGGGCCCAGTAGGGGAGGTGGTAAAAAGACACGAAAAAAACGACGTAAAAGACGTAAAAGACGCAATTTTGACAAAAAGTAATAAAAAATTATATATAATTAAATAAAATTAAAATATAATAAAATTAAAATATATATAATTATGTCCTCTACAAGAAATAAGAATAGTCAGTTAAATTATAATTTAGAAAAATCTGATAAAGAGAAAATTTTAAATGAAACATTTTATATACACTCATCAAGTGGTAGACCAATAAGCGATTGTATTCCGGCATTAGGATATATTCCAAGTCATATTTCAAGAGATGCTTTAGCAAATAATGCCATTGATATTGAGTCGCAATTGCGAGGAATAGGTTCAACAAACTTAGAAAGTGTATGCGATGTTGTTGTTCCAAGCATTAGAAGTCTTGACTTTATAGAATTTTTTGATAGACCCCAATCTACTATTATGCCTTACCCATTAGTATATAATAACTATCAAAGACCTAGCTTACACTAATTAAAAAATTTATTATAATTGTAAAATATTATAATAAATTTAAAAGAATTTTGCCAACTTTTTCCAAATTTATTGTTTCTCAACTTTTTGCCATTTTAAAAATTGTGGAATTACCTAAAAAAAACAATATATATATTTTATTAGCATTTATGATAACAAAATAAGTATTCACAAAATGGCTGCATAATTTCCAAAAAATATTTTCAGAATTTTTTTGAAAAAAGGACATTTTTGTATGTCCTATTTTACAATAATTTGCCTTTTATAGTCTAAAAAAAGTCATTTTTTGGTTTTAGACCATAAAGGTTTAAAAATTTTATTACCAAAAAAAATGTGTTACCATAAATTTTTTAGAATTTAAATAAAAATAATTTAGGAACTTTTTTTGTAAGTATTTTATACTTACAAAATGTTGACAAAAAAGTTCCAAAAAAGTTCCAAAAATTATTGCTGTATTATTTGTGACTATAATACGAGTCGTAGTAGTCAATATGAACGCCATTTATTGACACGTAAACACTCAATACTTACAAAATCATACGATTTTGATAAAAAAGGTTCCAAATTAATATTTGCCTGTGAATGCGGTAAAAATTATAAATATAGACAAAGTTTACATACACATAAAAAGAACTGTGCTTTTGTAACATCGTCTAATAGTACAGATTTAAGTTCAAATAATAGTTCAAATAATAGTTCAAATAATACTTCAAATGTATTAAATTTAACAAACGAACTAATATTTGAAGTAGTAAAGAAGCAGCAAGACCAAATTATAGAATTAACAAATACAATTAAAGAGCTAATACCCAAATTGGGAAATACAACAATAACAACAAACAATCATAAGTTTAACATTCAAGTATTTTTAAATGAAAAATGCAAAGATGCTATAAATATGCGTGATTTTATTCGGTCTATTGAAGTGAGTTTTCTTCAATTAGATTATACAAAGCAAAATGGATTAGTAAATGGACTAAGCAACGTAATAATAGAAAATATGAATAAACTTGATTTATATCAGCGGCCAATACATTGCACTGATATAAAGCGGGAAATATTATATATAAAAGAAAATAATGAGTGGGAAAAAGATGTAAATAAAGATAAAATAAAAAATGTAATAAAAGAAGTGTCAACAAAGCAATTTTCCGCATTATGTAATTGGACGAAAGAAAATCCTGATTTTCAAAATAATGAGTCAAAGCAAAATTATTATACACATACATTGGTAGCAATCGCAAATAATAAAGAACATAATGAAGAAAAAATAATCAAAAAATTATGTTCTAATAGCTATGTCAAAGACTAATATACAAGTATATCTATGTCAAAGACTAATATACAAGTATATCTATGTCAAAGACTAATATACAAACACTCATTCGGCGTTTATAATCTTATAAAGCTCATCAAAATATTTTTTGTCAATAATTAAATCAGAGTTTTGCGTTTTAGTTATAATATATTTGGATAAACATTTATGAAAAATATCAAAATAATCATAACTAAATAATAATTGAAACAATGCTAGCTCATTTTCAATGAAAAAAGCCATAGAACTATTTTTGTATTTTTCTTTTAATACTAATAGTAAGCTAACAACTTCATTATTATCCTTTAAAAAGAAATATAGGGCTTCAATGTTTTTTGAAATTATAAAATCATCATAGTTTTTCATATTTAAAGCTTGTAATAGTTGTGTTTGATAACACAAATTAGCACAATCAGTTTCTTTATTTTCTTGATTTTCCAATAATTTATAGGTGCATAAAAAGTCACACTTATAATTCATATTTTTTAAATTGTTGAAAAAAGAAGTATTGTTATTGTTTGTCATTATATAGTATAAAATAAGAACACTTATTTAAATTATTATTATTTATTTAAGTGTATTATTTAACATTATTTATTTAACATTTAACATTATTTATTTAACATTTACTATTTTCTATTTAATATATAAATGCCTTTTCCGCGATTTAATCGACGCAGACAAATTGTTCCTGCTAATATAGGACGAGCAAGAGCAGATCAAGCTTATGAAGATAGCCTTATAGACCAGGCAAATGCTACACGTGAGGCCGCAATGCAACTAAACGAATTAGAAGAACAACGATTAGAAACAATACAAAGACGAGCAAGTCAATATGCCCAAACGCAAGCAGTCGCATCTCAAATTGCTCTACAAGCACAAGCACAAGCACAAGCACACGCATCAGAGACCGATGCGCTTTCTTGGAGACCGGAAGCAACAACTCAAACTGAGATGAACCGATTACAAAGAGAAGTGCAAGCACAATTGCCACATATAAACTTTAGTGCAGCGCCCCCAGCACCACGTCGAATAGGAGTTCGTAATGTAGTTGTTCTCGACCATGACGAATTTGGACCAATACTTCCAACTCGTCAATTGGTAGGACAAGAAATACATCCGGGACACACAGGAGACTATGCAGCAGACTATGCATTTTGGGCTAATCAAGTTAATGTAGAGGAACGAAGAATAGCTGCTCTGCATAGTACTTATCCAATATTGGAAAATTATGCTAATGTTCGTGTTTATAATCTGATAACAAGACTTGAACAAGACGGTATACCAGAAGAAGTAATTAGCGCGGAAGTAAAAGCGCGTTATAATATTATTGAAGCAAGGAGTGGCCTAAGAACATATAGAAGTATTTTAGATAGAAATAGTTCTACTTCTAATGCAACTCAACAACCAGCTACAGCTATAACATATGGTCAAACACCTGATGAAAGGAATCAGGCTCAATTTAGGAATCAGGATCAATTACAAACTGCTAGCATGAATGCTGTTCCAGAGGCTGAAATAAGAAAAAGAAGACAAACACTTTATGCGTTACATGAAAAATACAATGAAGTGCGTCGACTACAAGGACAAGAAGAAGAAGAAATTCCCGAGGAATTGTTATGTCCTCTTACTTCTGAATTGTTGGTGGACCCTGTTAGCGAGGCATTTGCTATACATGAAAATACATATGAAAGATCAAATATATTACGAGCAATTTCAATGCAAGACCGGCGTTCACAACCATTAGACCCTTTTACAAGAGTTCCTATATATCCTTGTACATTACTTCCTGATAAAGAACGTAAAGCAAAACTTGCCAAGTATGAGGAAAAAATGTACAGATATATTAACAATTATGAAGCTAGACTTTGGGTTGAGGGTGTTACACCACCACAGTCTAATTTGGCTAGTGGAAAAAAATTCAGAAAACTAATACAGTCTATAAAAAAGAGAAAGTCTAAACAAACAAAACAAACAAAACAAACAAAACAAACAAAACAAACAAAACAAGCAAATAGAAGACCTGCTAAATTAAGCAAAAAGTATACAATGCGTCATCATTAATTTAAGCCTTCTTTTTTCTTTTTTCTTTAAATTAATATTACTTATTTAATAAGTAATACTAATAATATTTTGTATTTTATATAAATGACAACACCAACGAGAGAAGAACAATATATACAAAATCAAACATACATTACCGAGTATAATAGTACATATAACCAACTGTGTGGAACAATTAGTCAAGTGTCAGGAGCCACTACTAGAACAAGGACTGCGGCAACTTCTGCAAGATTGACAGAACAAGTATCAGAACAAGTAGCAGAACAACTAGCACAACGAGCGGAACAAGCAACAGTTCAAGCAGAGGTTGGAGTACGCCAAATTACACTATTACAAACAAGAGTTTTCTCCATAATAGCAAATGGGCTTGCCTTAGCAATAAGTGCAGAGAATACGGCATGGATAAATTATTGGAGTGGAAAGCATGATTTTATTACCAACCAGATGCGTGAGCCCGTAGAACGCGCAAGTAGATTGGCAGTTAGTGCAAGAACTAATAGTAATGATTTAAGAATAAGAGTTAATAGAATAATCGGACAATCAACTGGGGCAGCAAGAGTAAATAGTATGATGGAGTCTACACACATAGAGGTAGCAAAGTTTGATAAATTATATACAGACTATGAAGGGGCATGTAAAAATCTTAAAATAATACCATTACCTATACCTCAGCATTTTACATGTCCGTTAAGTACTTCAGTTATGATCAATCCTGTAAGTTTGTCGACAAATAAATTTAGCACATATGAACAAGCTGATATTGAGAAATGGCTATTAGAGAAGGACACTGATCCAAATACAAGAGAACAAGTTAATGTTAATGATTTTGTTAGTAATGATAAATTGAAAAATGAAATTGGAGAATTTCGTGAATACCTAATATCAGTTATTGCTGATAGCATCACCGCTAAAGGTAGGATGCTAGACTATCTATCTAGAAAAGTCAAAAGCAAACAAACAAAAAGAAGAAAAGTCAAAAGCAAACAAACAAAAAGAAGAAAAGTCAAAAGCAAACAATATAAAAATAAACACTCTAAAAGACATCATTAATTCATTTGTTTTTCTTTAAATTAATATTACTTATTAAATAAGTAATACTAATAATTTTTACTATTTTCTATATTTTCGTTTTTTCAAATTTTCTATTTTTTAGTATCTTGACTACGAGCAAATTCGCGAGCGCTCATACCACCACGCTGCCATCCTTTTAGTGCGTCGTCTTCTATAACATATGCGCTATTGTTTAGTGTTTGCTTTACATTATCAAGCAACGGATAATTAGCATTATCATTAAAGCATTGCTCCATAGTATTGTTAATAGTTTTTTTATTAAGGTCATTTTGTCCTGTTTTTAATTGAAATTCGGTCTCAATATCGCCTAAACCTTTACCTAAATATGGAACAGTTAAAAAAGGACGTGGATTTAAAGTTAGTTTACAAGCAGGACGAGTAATGTGTGTATATTTTAACTCGTTATTTGCCTCAATAGCACATCCTTTAATACCACCTTCGTGCGAACCATTATAAAATACATTTGGCTGGTTTAAGGCAAAATCTTGCGCTTTTGACATAGGACAAGCCGGATAGTAATTTTCTAAATTGTAGTTGGCGTTATTAATGTTTTGAATATTTCGCTGGTCTATTGCTGGATTATCATTACCAATTCTAGACATTGCATCAAATGAATATGGATAAGCAGTACTAGTCATTATATATTAATTTAATATATTAAATTAATATAATATTTTTATTAAATAAAAGTAAAATTAAGAAATAAGAAATAAGAAATAAAATTAAGAAATAAGAAATAAGAAATAAGAAATAAAATTAAGAAATAAAATTAAGAAATAAGAAATAAGAAATAAAATTAAGAAATAAAATTAAGAAATAAAATTAAGAAATAAGAAGATAATTCTTATAACATAACATGTCTGGGAATATTTCTAGAACACATTTCAACATCTCCATCTCTACACGACGCCATATTTCCATAACAAAACTTCGCAAATTCAGCTTGGTTGTTTGGAATTTTGGTATTTGGTGTTGTATAAAATTGTCGCATTGATTGTTCAAAATCAAAGTTGTTACTGTCAAATTCATTTATTCCACTATTAAATAATTTTTCCCTAATATTTTGTGAATTATTAAAATTACTTAAAATAAATTTTTTTGTTTCTTCATTAATCTTATCAACAACCGGTTTTTTATATGACGGCGCTGATGCCAATCTATTGGGATTATCTTGAATTTCAGGCAATAATATATTCATAGTTGGATTTACTAGTGTCGGATTAGTAAAATTATGTTTTACTTTATTATAGGCATCGCTATTAGAAAATGTTTCTCTCATTTTATTGCTAACATTTCGTTTTTTCATTATATTATATAAAAAAATCAATATACCTATAGCAATTACTCCACTAATTAATATATTTGTATTATTTAGAAATACAAATCCTAACACTGTTAATAATAGTATTACTCGTGTTATAGCATTTATTTTTTGTTCTTGACTCATATTTTCTTTTGGATACAATTCTGTTATTGAATTGCTACTAAATAATAGTGCTGGATTTTCATACCAAATGGTGGTGCTAATATTTGGATTAGGATTAGGATTAGGATTTTTTCTATATTTTCTCTCTTCTGTAGATTCTATTTTTCTCTCTGTTTCTTTTTCATTATCCTTTAATTGACCTTCTTTATTTGATAAAATTGGTTCTATAGTATTATAAGTCATATTATATTATATTAATGTTATAATTATTTTACTATATTAATTTTATATTTACTTTTTTCTATTTACTTTTTTCTATTTACTTTTTTCTATTTACTTTTTTCTATTTACTTTTTTCTTATTATTTTCTCTTCGTTTAGAGTTTTCATCATTCGCTCTTGGTGTAGACTGATTAGACTTGGTTGTTTGATTTTTAAGTAGTGAATCAATAAAACTTGTATTATTATCCATATCTTTCATTAGTGAAGAGAGATTGGCGGTTAAATCGTCTAACTTTACATTGTGTGAAGCTGTTTTTGATTCAGCATTCTTTGATTCAGCATTCTTTGAATCAGCATTTTGGCTAGTGCTATATGTTGGTTTTGGAATAGTTGTTTCCGCTTTTTTCTTCATACGTTCTCTCATTTTAGACATTTTAAGATTTTGTTCCATCATATTTTGGAAAGCATTTGGATTGATTTTTCCACCTTTTGGCATCATTTTATCTAGATTCATAGACTTTAAAATGTCGCTAAAATTATCCATTCCTGGCATATTTTTCATATTCTTAAATATGCTAGCAGCCTCTTCCAAAAGCTCGCTTTCTTTTAATGACCCATCCTTCATTTTGCTCGAAATTTTATTATTAATATTGTTAATAAGACCTAATAATTTAGAAGGATCTTTCATAAACCCTTTTAATACATCATTGACATCATTAATATTGCCTATAGCTTCCATATCAATGTCTTTTGTTGTTTCTTCGGCTATTTCTTTTGCTAAAGATCCTATTTTTCCATTTATTAATTTATTAATGTGTGAAAACAACTCGTCTTTATCTGGAATAGCATAATCATTAGCTGTTTCTGTTTGTTCTTTAGTATTAGTATTTGCACTATTAAAATTAGATGATAAATCATTTAGCATTTCATCAAATAATCCACTCATATTACCCATATTACCCATATTGTTAATGGAAATGTCAAACATTTTGGTTAAATCTATGTTAGGAAACATAGGTGTTTTTTTGCGATCTTCTTCTTCATCTTCTTCTTCTTCTTCTTCTTCTTCATCATCTTCATAATCTTCTTTTTCATCGTCTCCATCATTAGCATTTTCGTTAGTATGTCCTTCTTTGCCTTTTTTGCCTTTTTTGCCTTCTTTGCCTTCTTTGCCTTCTTTGCCTTCTTTGCCTTCTTTGCCTTCTTTCTTTTCTTTAAATGAAAACATTTTAGATAGTTCATCAATAGTGCTTTCTAATTTAGATGAAAATTTGTTACTGTCAATAATTTTAAGTAATTCTAATGAATTACCAAAAAAAGACACATCATCAATTGATGTAATAATATTAAATAAAATTACTTGTAAATACTTCCATAATGTTTGTTTGGTTTTAGTGCTTGTATCATCATAATATAAGTCAGCAAAATCAATATCTGGTAAAAAAACCGTATTAATTAGTGTGTCACCTGTTTGTGCTTTAGACTTATTTAAAAATATGTCTTCATTTTGATATAAAATATCAATACTTCTTAGGGCAAATGTTCCTTTACAATATTCATATATAATATTAAGGGAGTTAAAGAACTCTGGTGCAATAGTGGTTAAATCAATAGAGTTAACATATTCATCAACATTAATGTCATCATTATAGTTCGGTAGTTTATAATTAATAATAGTTTGATAGTCGCAATTATTTGCTATTTTGGCGCTTATTTTGTCACCAAAACTAGTATACAAATCATTTATTAAGTCTTTAATAATTTTATAAAAATTAAGTAATGTAATTGCGTCATTATTACTAATATTACTAATAGTAGCCATTATTAGTAAATGTACTATTATAACTTTAAATAAAAAATTAGTTATTAATTATAAAGTTTAAATTGTTAATTGTTAATTTAAAACAATAAAAAGCAATATAAGACTTAAAATAATTTGTGATAAAGAGTATATAAAAAAATTGACAAAGCTAACTATTTAAATTATTAAATAATATAAATTGAATAATTAATATAAATATGAGTAATACTACAGAGCAAAATCCAAATACTAATAGTGAATTAGATAAGTGGTTGAAATTTCAGTTAATATGTAAACCCGAACAATCTGGAAAAACATTCATTATGATAAAGCAAATAATAGAAGATTTTACTGATGTAACCAGTATTAAACCAATAATCAATTGGATTTTCTGTGACAATAATCTTTTGCTAACTAAACAAACAAGTATTCGTATACAAGATGATTTGAAAGAATATGTATATGATAAAATGTCATATATAGAGTTTTCATCACAATCTAGTGCGCAAGCTCATGATCACGCTGGTGTTTTTATGGCAATTGTAGGTAAAGGTATTAGAAATATTGTTTGTTGTTCAAATAGCAAACGGATGGATGATGTGTATGAATTAATAGATATTATTAATTCAATTGAATGTACTTGTGACAAATATATATTTCGCATATGGCTGGATGAGGCAGATAAATTTATTAGTTTTATTGATAGTACATTATATCCCATTGTAAATAAACATGCTAACGTGACGGTTCATTTAATTACAGCAACACCTGGACCGTTATTTCAAAAATATAAATATATAAATGTATTTCCTATTGAACTTACAACATCAGAGCATTATCATGGATGGAAAGATAATAAGATTACTATTGTAGAAAAAGAAGGAAATCATTTAGACTATATAGAAGATGTATTAAGTGATGTTGCTTTTAATGAAATTAAACCAGGAACAATATGGTTTATACCTGGTTCAAATATTAAGAAAAGCCATAATATTATCAGAAGTCTGTGTATTGCCAAGAATATGGCTGTTATTTGTGTAAATAGTGATGGTATAGTAATATCACTTCCATACACATTAGAAACATTTACATATAATAAAGATGATAATTTCAATGAAAAAATGATTAGTTTGTATAAAAATCATAATCTTAACCGCTATGCGGTAGCAATAACAGGATATATATGTATTGGTAGAGGTATTACAATAATGTCAAATGAGTTTATGATAGACTACGCTATTCTTTCACAATGTTCCGACCCGTATGAAGCATCACAAATAGCTGGACGAATTAAAGGAAATATTAAAGGATTTAGCAATTATAAACCACCTGTTGTGTTTACAACAGAGCACTTTAATAAAATAGCAACAGATTTAGAAGAAAAATCCAGAGCCTTAGCCACACTTGCGTTTGAGAAGCATCAACATGGTGAACCAACAATTATAGATAAATCGGAGTATAAAACATGCGATAAGTCATACGAATATATTCTTGTGGAGCAGTTATTTGATTCTTTTGCTAAGGCAAAAGACTATCTTGTATCAAAATCAAGAGAGATGAATACAAAGGTAAAGGATAGTAAAAAAAGTGTAATTCATAAGCTGGAACCGTCTGGTCATTATGTTACATCTAAAATCTTAAGAGCAGGATGTAGTGTATCAGATTTGAATATTGATGACATTATTACATATGAAAAAGCTAAGACAATCTCTAAAAGTACATCAATTTCTTCTACAGGTAAGGGAAGCAAATATTTAATTTTACCACTCTATGAAAATAGTAGTTCACATCCCGAGAGTGTTAAATATCAAGTTAGATATATAAGATTTCACAGCTAATAAGGTATGACAGTCAAAGATAAGTTAATTATAATTTTTTTTTTGTTTAAAACAAACAAAGTTTTATATGCTATAATAATTAAGCACACTAGCAAACGACAACCATAATAAAAGAGGCACTAATAAAATAGATGATTTTTTAACATACTTATATAATATTAAAAATAATGTAAACAATAATGTGGTTATAATATTAATAAAAGCATAAAATTTATTATAATCCCATAACATAGCCCACGATGAGAGAAGGATTGTCAAATATGCGTAAAAAAACACTAATTTTGGTCTTAAATACCACGAATAACCAATTAGTAATAACAAAATAGGCCAAACTATCATAAAAACATAGGGTGGGGGCCTAAACCATACTTCCTTTCCACTATCTTTAGATATTGGGTAAAAATACGCAACGCTATTTACAGAAACTAGGGGAATAAATAAATATATGCGTTTATCCATTATATAATAATACTATATTAAGATAAAAACAAAATTATATAGTTATAAAAACAAAAATTATTATTTAGTAATATATATAATGGCCTATACAAACAAAAAAAGTGCTAAAAGAAAACATAAAAAATATAGAAGACGTACTAAAAAAGGTGGAGTTGTTAGGCTTGTAGCTAATCCAAATAATTCACAAGCTATTAGAAGGAAGAAGTCGCCTATTAAAGAACTTGATGAAGCGGCAGTTTTTCAGGGTGTTGCCAATGATTATACACGAACAGCTTTGGATAATGCGCTTTCTATTTTTTCACATCAAGCACAAGAACAAGCATTAGCACCACAACTAACTGTAAATGTTCATGGTAAGTCTAGGGCCAAGAGACAAGGCCCGACTCCCAGCCAAATTAAGAAAGAACAAGAAAAACAAGCAAAAGCATTAGCCAAGCAACAAAAAGAAGCAGAAAAAGCAGCCAAAAAGGCAGCAAAAGAAGAAGAAAAGGCAGCGCAAGAAGTTACTAGAGCAGGTATAGACGACGCATTATCTAGTATGTTTGGTAAAAAGCACAAACAAATGAAGTAGCCCCAAATCTTATAAACACTTACTAAAACAACTTAAAAAGAAAACATCTAATTAATGGAGTTACGTTGTTGCTCTAAATTTTTGATATTTACTTCGCCAACTTTATCGGGAACATAATCATCTGGCGGAGTTTCTATACTATCAGAATGTTCTATAGTAGCATAACTATATAATTGTCTTAGTCCACCGCTTCCTTTGGCTGATAATTCATCACTATTTTGGTCTAAAAAACTATAATTGTCGGACACAACACCACACGACATCCCATCAAATTTAAATGCGCTTGGTTCTCCGTTGTAATTAGTAGCTTTTTGTGTAACTGCTTGTTCCACTGGTTTCAAATGCTCAGTTATATCATTACCATATAGCACTTTATAATTTTGATTAATTATCATTAATGCTGGAACAGCACTAACGGTATGGGGAAGTAATATTTCTTGATTATTTTCTAAAACTACATATGTAGCATTGTTTTTCTTTATGCGCTTATCAATACATACATAATGTATAGTATTTTTTAGTCCAGACTTTGATAAAAGTGTCAATAATTTTTTACAATTGTCGCAATAATTACTATAATATAATATTGAACCCATGTTGTTTATATTACTTTTAGTAATATTTTTTAATATTATTTTTAACTAAATACTTTAACTAAATACTTTAACTAATTTATAATTAAACTTAACTAATTTATAATTAAACTTAACTAATTTATAATAAATATAATATAATTAAAAATTGAAAATATAAAGTCAAATTATAATTATACTATATAAATACTATATAATAATGTCGTTCAAAGCAAGAATAATAGATGTTGATGAAAAAAATGGTTCATTAACATTTACACTTAGTAATGTAAATGTTAGTTATGCTAATGGATTACGCAGAATTATTTTATCAGAAATTCCAACTCTTGTTATAGAAAGTTATCCATATGAAAAAAACAATGTGTCAATACATACTAATAAATCCCGCTTAAATAACGAATTGCTAAAACAGCGTTTAAGCAGTATTCCAATTCATATTGAAAGCCCATATGAATTCCCGCTTGATGAATATATTTTAGAAATTAATAAGGCAAATGCTACTAATACTATTATTTATGTTACTAGCGAAGACTTCAAGATTAAAAATATTAAAACAAATAAATACTTAACACAAGCGGAAGTAGGCAAAATCTTCCCACCCGATCCAATTAGTGGTGACTTTGTAGAACTATTACGCCTTAGACCACAAATTGCGTCAAATATGGATAAAGAGCAGCTACATTTGGAAGCAAAATTTAGCATCAGTAATGCCAAAAATGACGGTATGTTTAATGTCGTAAGCACTTGTAGTTATGGAAATACAGTAGACTTGGTAAAAATCAAAGACGCTTGGGAAGTAAAATCGGCTGAGTTAGCTAAAAGCTATAGCAAAGAAGACATAGAAACAATTAAGAAAGATTGGTTAATTTTGGATTCAAAGCGCATCTTTATAGAAGACAGCTTCGATTTTATTATAGAAACATTAGGAGTATATAATAATTTTAAGATTGTTGAATTGGCGGCATCTATTTTAATTAAAAAACTATATAGCTCATTGGAAAAAATCAAAATAAATAATGATTTTATTAGTCTTTCTGAAGACACTATGGAAAATTGTTATACTATTACACTCGAAAACGAGGACTACACAATTGGTAAAATTTTGGAATATAATTTTTATAGTAAATACTTTCTAAAATCAAAGACTTTAAATTATGTGAGTTTTCTAAAAAAACATCCACACGACACATTTAGTATTATTAAATGTTCTTATAAAACACAAATTACTAAAGAAGATATTTTATTGAACCTTGAAGAATGTGTAAATGACGCAATTTTAGTAATCAATTCTATTAAAGAATATTTTGCTTCAAAGTAATGAACAACTTATATAAAGTATAAAAATAGTATATAAAATATAAAAATAGTATATAAAATATAAAAATAGTATATAAACAGTATAATTTATACTATATATATGGTCCTTTTTTACACTATTGCCGTAACCAAAAACAAAACAACAATTTATATGAAAGTTCCTTATGATTGTTTATCGCAAAAGCAAAAAATGCATAGAGGCATTGTTAAACCACCTAATAAACCTAATGTGTTAGTAAAAAAAGAGGATGTTAAAATTCCTTAGCATTAGTGCTATACTTGACTATAAGCAGGCAAGTCCTTGTTGTCATCTTCATCTAAGTATATGTCTATTTTTGCATCATTATTTTTTACATCGTCCATATCTTTTAAAAATGGACTATTGTTATTATTAATTGGTTCATTAATAATTTTTTTCTTTAAAAAGCTACAAAAGTTTCCCATATTACTATTGTCTATTATATTATTTTAAAATAATTTATGA
>Ga0209355_1000955_pt1 | contig 16761 bp, 15 predicted proteins | sample LauGreSBDMM110SN_3_FD_187563 | JGI IMG/M metagenome (GOLD analysis project Ga0209355, IMG submission 187563) | Freshwater lake microbial communities from Lake Michigan, USA - Sp13.BD.MM110.SN (SPAdes) (version 2) | ecosystem: Environmental > Aquatic > Freshwater > Lake | place: Lake Michigan...
GCTCCTGTCTTATGGCTTTTCTCAATTTGCAAAAGAGAGTATGATGGAGCGTTCGGATAAATACACATGGGGCGTGTGTCGTTCATGTGGGCGGATTGCGGCCTATGCCCCGGCTCAGAATCTGTTTAATTGTGTGGGTTGTGCCGGTGGGGATATTGCGGTGGTGCAAACACCCTATGCCTTTAAATTATTGATTCAAGAGCTGGAAATCATGGGCATTACGCCTCGTTTGGTCATGGACGAGCCTGAATTTGCAGAGGAGGAGGCGGCGCTGCCCGATGCCATCTTTGAGGAGACCCGTTTGGCCTTAGAGGGTGGCAGCGCGAGCGACAGCAATGACGAAATGTCTTGCCTTGCAGAGGAAGAGGAATGTGACGAAGAAAGCGATAGCGATGAACAAGTAATCGGTGGCAGCGAGAGCGAAAGCGTGGAGAACGAAGTAATCGGTGGCAGCGAAAGCGAAAGTGAGGACGATGCAGAGAGTTTAATGGATAGTGATTTGAATATTATGGACGTAAAGGGAGGCGGCAGCACAGCGGACGACTTTACATTAAAAACGGATTTCTCAGATAGCGATACAGAGATTATTGTGACGCCGCCGATTCTAGAGCCGCAACGGGGAGGCGCAGCAAGTAGCTATGCGGATATTATTGTGACGCCGCCGATTCTAGAGCCGCAACGGGGAGGCGCAGCGCGCGATACGAAAGTTATAGATATTCAGGACTCTAAATGGAGCAAGCGCGACGCAAAGGGTGGTAGAATGGACGAGGAAGAAGAGGATGCCGATTTTGAATAGATATACTTTGGGAATTATTTTTTCATACATCTTAAATAGAGAGATATGCTAGAAGGAACCGCACTTTTATTATCTGTTTTAGCGGTTTTATCGCTGATCGGTATTTCCATCTATTTCTACATGGAAATGGACAAACATAAGGCTGACAATGTCACGGATATTAAAAAGGTTAATACCGATATTACTCAGGAGAAAACGGATCGCCTAGGCAATCTAGCGTATGTGATTGATCAGGTGAATGTGATTAACAAGGATATTAAGAAGACATACGATGAGGCCAATACGGTGCAAGACGTGAAAGTCACCAACCTAGGACAGAAGATTGATAGCGTAGAGACGGGTTTCGGGTCTATTTTATCCGTTACCTCAGGCACATCTACTTCCAATATTCCTCTTTCAAGCATTGCTTCCCTGACCAACCCTAATATTGAGTTAATTAAAAACATTAGCACCATTGGCGGCATGACCATTAAAAACTCTACCCCGACCAACCAGTTCAAAATCTGCGGTGGAACCCCTGAACAATGCATTCAGTTCCCTGACAGTGCTGGCAACATTTATATGACTGGCTTTGGAACCAGTGCGAATATTACGATGAACAGTCCAGTGCAATTCAACAATGGCCTAAAAATCATGCGCGGCACGTCCGAACTTGGCACCATTGGCGTAGCTCCGGATAATAATTCTCTCAGAATTTCTTCCAGTAGTATTATTATGGATGGAAATGTGAATGTGACTGGTAATCTAAGAGTGAATGGTACGATCTCTCCTGTTGTTCCGGGTCCTCCTGGTCCTACACCTGGTCCTACACCTAGTCCTACACCTAGTCCTACACCTAGTCCTACACCTAGTCCCACACCTGGTCCTACACCTAGTCCTACTCCTACACCTAGTCCTACTCCTGGTCCTACACCTAGTCCCACACCTGGTCCTACACCTAGTCCTACACCTAGTCCTACACCTAGTCCTACACCTAGTCCTACACCTAGTCCCACACCTGGTCCTACACCTAGTCCTACTCCTACACCTAGTCCTACTCCTACACCTAGTCCTACTCCTACACCTAGTCCCACACCTGGTCCTACACCTAGTCCTACAACAAACTTCATTGGTGGTTATACCGTTGAAAAGTTTGAGAATGCGACCTATAGTATGGCGGCGCCGAGATTCTATGCCGCTTATGGCCCAATGTAATTCGGTTTCAGATTCTTTTTCTTTTTCTACTTTTCATATAAGAGATGAGATGGATAGACTGTGTTCTATATATTAGTGCACTGGTTGTATTAATGATTACGATCGTGCCAATATATACAAAAGAAGCATTTAATACCAGTGTTGTAGAATATCAAAAATTTGTAGCGCCTGCGAACGCTACACCTGCCCAGAAACAATTGAATGAAACCAACTATTTGAAAAAGGTATATGGCGCAGGTAAGGCTGAGTATAATAATGACTTGCTGGTTATGGACAGATGTATAAGCGTGGATATACCCGATAATAGTACAGATTATCTGGAAAAATTAGATAAAGATATTGAAAATTTAGTGTTTCCTGTAGAAAAATATACCTTTGAAATGACTCGCGCAGAGGATATAGATCGTCAGGTCATGTTAGGTTTGGAGAAATTCTATATCAAATACAATGTTAAACAATTAATGGGTCCTATTTATGTCCTACTTTTCCAAGCGCCTTACTTACGGGTGATAGATAATAACTGTCAGGCGAGAACCTTGAATGTTCAATATAATTATGGCGCGAATTATAATAATTTAGGCTACATTGTAGGTATGGAAAATCCTGGAACATGTTCCAGTCAGACAAATCCCAATAAAACCTATGTAGTGATGTATTTATTCTTTCCAGTCTATAATAAACGGGGACGCATTACGTTTGTCAATTGGGAGAACATTAAATGCAATATGAATGGGTTTATAAACAAGCGCTTTAATAGCACCCAATGCTTTATTAAATGCATGAACAAACAGGATACCGCGTGTGGGTGCTTAAATTTAGATACGCCTTATAAAGCCAGATGCTTGGATGAAATGAATCCCACCGTTAATACTAATAAACTAGTAAATTTTGGCACATTATATATTATCAATGGCACTGAGGCATCCCGTCGGATTGGTGGAGTATTTGGAACTGCATTCTTCTATGATTCCGTAAAATTGAAACCAAACGACTATATTACGAACCAAGCCTATTGTAATAATATTACACGCACACCTAACCCGATCTTTAATAATGCATAATCGCAATCGCATAAATAAAAATTATTTTCATTTAATAATGAAACAACGGTATTATATCGTCTATATATTATTATGGATTATAATGGCCTATTGGTTTTACAGGGTGGTCTCTGAAAGTAAGCCGGCGGCGCATGCCGATGAAACATTCGCCGTTAATAATTTTAGCACATTTGAGATTGGAAAACCCTATTATATCATTGAAGCCTATGAAACGTTACTCGCTTTAACATACGATAAGGATGTTGGGGAAGTAACTCTGGCTCCATATCCAGAAGATAACGAATTACAACAGTGGATTCCGGTGCGAGAAGGTATATCAGATTTAAGATCGGCGACACATAAGTATTGTGCGACGGCTGTGCTGCAACCAGGTGTGCAATATGGCACCAGTTTCTTATTAAAAAATAAGGCTCATCCTGTTTATTTAAATGTGTATTACGATACGTCTAGAAGAATGATTGGATATAATGTATTTGAATTATATACCATCACCACAAATAATCGTGTGGTAGATAATTTAGATAGCCCTATCTTTACTACGGAGCCTGTAGAGGATCGTGCAAGATGTGCTCAGTTAAGAGCGTCACAATTACTACGCCCAAAATGCACCTTGACCGATAATGACGTTAGAGATAATTGGGTGATTGATACACCAGCCGTCGCCAAAAAATGTTTAAGTCAAGTTGTCAAAGCCCCTTATCCGAAAAAAGACTTTAGATATGAGAATGAATGGCATTATTTGGATTGTGATGGGGGAGATATCCAAGATGGCACTTGGTGGTATGGCGCACCTTTAGTTAGAGATATTGAAGGTAATTGTGGATGGGACGGTGCAGATCGTGGTTCATGTTCATGGTCTCCTTCTTGGATTTTTAATCCGGATATTGACGATCCAAACGATTATAATTGGTTTTGGTCGCAACACATATGGAATACACCATGGCCAACGGGTTGGCGCAACGCATGTAACGGTGCTAAAAATTGTAGATGGCCTGTGACAAATAATGAATGGCACAATGACCCCAGATATGGATGGCCTAAAAAAAGTTTTGTTCAATATACATGTAAAAATACTCCCTCTGGAGAATGTACCAAATGGTCCGCAGAGATACCAGCGAAGTTGAAGAATGATAAGATATATACACCCTATTGTAAAAAATGCAAATTATTTACGGGTAATTATAATAAAGTCACATGTACGGATACCACCAATAATATTAGAGATGCACAGAAGTTTAAATTTGTAAATAATGAATTGCAATTGGTGGATAAGCTAACCACTACAGGAAATACTGCACTAAACTCTGCTGAGAAACAATATGTAAGCTTGACACCTGAAGATAAATTAACATTAACCGGTGGTGAAAGCAGTATATTTTACTTTATACCTCCCGCTTCTAGAGCGGTCTTGTATGCTCAATATATAATCAAGAATCAAAAAATGCCCGCTAATATTCCCTTGGAACAACGTATAAACGAAGATGTGCGTGGATCTCTGCAAACGAGTTAGTTATTTTCTTAGGATATAGATAATAAATGAAACCAAAATCGTTTAAAATTGTGCCGTCAGAGACCTCTCATGCCTCATTGAATGAGAAGATGGACTATCATTTACATAAGATTCAACAAGAAAAAGGCTATTCCTATAAAGTAACCCATGGCTCTGAATTTATGGGGTTTGCCTCTGTAATTAATGATTTTAATGACTATATTCATGTGTTAAAATTATCGGATGGAAAAAATAAGCATGAAATATATCGTTTTTATTTCATTGAAGACGAAGATAAGATATTTAAAAAATGTGTAAAGACGTCGTTACCCAATAAGGTGCATATTGGTCCCAGAGGAGGAATGTATATACTTAAGAAAGAGCGCCGTGTGTATGTATAAGACCAGAGGCTGCATTTAGAATCCATTGTGGTAGGTCGCGGGCTATCTTTTTTTCAACCATAGCTAGTATTAGAAAGTAGCTACATACAAGATAGAACTGTTTGGGATGGACCAGCCGAAGGAGGAGAAGCATCTCTGAGGCCAGGGCTAGGCGAATGGTTTCCAAGTCTGTTGTTCGTAGAGAATCTTCTAAGCAACCGAGGTCAAAGAGTAATAGGTTGTTTTCTTTCATTACGACTTCTAACAACATAAATAAATGGATATGTTGTTCAAAAGAGAGGTCTAGGAACCATTCTAATTTCGTATATATTCCAAATATTTCATATTGGTGTAGAACATCTAGATAAGCTTCTTTTGCAGTCAGCCACTGATTCTCAAAATCTGGTTTTAATGGCAGTGTCTCTATATATGCGGTTAAACGTTTTGTATCATCGCTACTTATGGGCTCCCGATTAAGGGGGTTATAGCTGCCATTTGTTAGGACATGATGATGGAGCTCTGCTGCTCGGAAAGTATAGGTCAATCCATTTGGGTTCTTGTAGCTAAAGAGCTGTGCGGAGGGGATTTCTGCGATAGACTCTAATGTAAAGGGATCTATATAATTGATACTACTAATTCTTCTTTTATTTCTCCATATTTTTTGAAATTTTATAAGTGTAGCTACATATGAAGAATGAATGGTAGCTAGTTTGGCATGTTCTTGAAGAAGCCTCTGGGCGAGTTCCTTTTTAGAGACCATTTGTTTAGAGGTAAGGGTAAAACCATAGTGTTTAAAATATTGAATAAAATGGTCTCTTGTATAGAGGTAGTCTATCTCTTTGGCCAATTCTGCATGCGACTGCGAGTCCATAGCAAGGAAGAGGTTATGCAGATTATAGGGCGTTGTATGTAGCGTTAGGTTGTTGTCCTTGTTCAAGTGTGTTATATTTTTACAATTAATTTTATTACACCTATCACCTTGTTTATACCTTAATATAAATGGACACAGTGTCATCTCTAGTAATAAATAATAAAAGAGTTAATCCTCTAAATAAAAATTGAAACTGCCAGTAGAAGAAAGAGTTATACCCTTATCTCTGTTATCCGGTCTTCGCCAAGCGAATTCCTTATCACTCCTATACACACTTTAAGTCAAGTAAAGCACTTAAACACTACATTCGTTCTTAATCTAACTAACCTAAGATGGATTACTCTCCCCTACTCTCCAAGAAGGTTGATGTCTCTAAGCTCAGCTATCTGCCTCCTAAGAAGAACACCAATGGTGGCAAGAGCGTGCTTGTGAGTTATGCAGGTGAGCCGCTGGTGATTCAGCTGCCAGTCATGTATATTCCCTATGGTCTAACGGATGCGGCGAATATCGTGATTGACAAGAATGCTAAGAAAACTGATAAGCTACCTTCTCGCTATGTGATTGATCTCTCTTTCCGTGGCAAGGAGGAGGACAAGCCTCTAAACAATGCCTTTGAGAAGCTGCAAGAGATTGAGACACGGATCAAGAAGGACGCATTTGCCAACCGTGTCTCTTGGATGAACGACCGTTTTGATGACATGGAGCCTCTGGTAAATAAGATGTTCTCATCCAACATGCGCTTTGATAAGGACAAGGAGACCGGTAAGATACTAAACCGTTATCCCCCGACCTTCCGCGTCAAGCTGCCTTATAAGAATGAGACCGATACCTTTGAATTTGACTCGTATGACATGGATCAGAATGAGCTAGCCTTTAAGGATATTAAGGATAACCTCAAGGGCGCTAAGACGCGCATGATTATTCAGCTCGCGGGTCTATGGTTTGCAGGTGGCAAATATGGCTGCACTTGGAAGCTTCTCAGTGGCAGCTTCCAGCAGAAGATGAAGAAGCATGTGGTCTATGTGGTGGATAGCGATGAGGAGGATGCCCCTCCCGCAAAGAAGGGCGCCTCAAAGCATCTGATTGAAGACGACGAGGATCTGGAGGACGATGTTGCTGCGGCCACTGCCAGTGTTACTCAGAAGCTTGCAAACACGGTGATTTCTGAGTCTGAGGAGGAAGAAGAGGAGGATGAGCCTGAGCCCGAGGAAGAAGATGAGGAAGAGGATGATGAAGAAGAGGAGCGTGAGCCGACCCCGCCTCCTCCCCCGCCCCCGAAGAAGAAGGTGGCAGCTGTAAAGAAGACCCTAAAGGTGTAATGCAGAGACACCGGGTCTGAGTGGGAGTGGGGATGGTTGGGTAAAAACATTATAAAAACAAAACACGATGGGTTAGGAAAGCGGTCAAATCCGAATGCCTCAAGAGCATTTCCTTCATGGTTCGTGGGTTCGAATCCCACACTCATCATCAGCTAAACATTTTATCATTTTGAAATTACCGTTTTACCAACGGGTAATACATTACTGCTTACCGTTTAGCAACGGATAAAGCCTTTGCCTTTGCCTTTGCCTTTACCGTTTTACCAACGGGTAAATATTTACCGTTTTAGGAACCAGAGTGCAACGATAAAGAATAAGCCAGCTGTGACAATCACGCCTTTCAGGGTTGGCACACCCACTTCATTCATGAGCACATGGGGTTGGTTAGACCAGACCGAATAAATATTATTTAGGAATTTATGACTATGGGTCAGCACTAAGAACGCGACGGTTAAGTAGAATGCCTGATTTATTTTTTGTCCAAAGGATCTTTCTTGATAGGTCACAGGTTGCAGCATTACATTCGCCGGAATGATGGGGCGAACGGGTAAGGCTTTTGAATTTTCGGTCATCGGCGTCTGGTATTGGCTCGGATGCATATCCATATGTATGTTAATTATTGGATAGTTTATTTTTATGTAAATATACGATATGTGTATTTAAAAATGGGATACCATTGAAATTACATGCCCCTGCTAAGGTATAGGCGCCCATATTGCGAAACAAGACCCATTCATTAAGCTCCATCTCAGGATAGCTGGGAAGCTCTATAATTTTATCCAAACCATCGCAGGTTGGCCCATAGAATGTGGTATAATAATGGTGTGCGCTCTGCTTAATCGCATCTGGCACAGGAATATAATGGTCATAAAAGATACAGTTAAAAGAGCCATATAAGCTGTCTGTAATCCAATAATCCCGTGTCGTTTCTGTTTTGCGAATGCCAATGATATTGGTCGCTAAGTAGCCAGAGGTTTCTGCGAAAAAACGTCCGGGTTCCGCAATAAATCTACATCCTAGTGTCGCCGGGAAATAAGTCTGTTTTGCATCTTGAATAATGGATGGGATTGCACCCAATTTATGCGAGGTAAATCCACCACCAATATCCACCAACTGAATGGTATAGCCCCGGGTAGCCGCTAAATCATAGAACTCTCTTGCTTCTTGAATAGCCTGAGCATAAGATTCCCCTGAAGCCGCACCAGAACCCACATGGAAACTAATGCCCATAATATTTAAACCATGCGCCACCGCCGTTTCTAAAATGATATCCCAACGGTTTTTATCGGCCCCATATTTATGCGCAAACTGGCATCTCGCCTCTGGATCTTTGGCATAGATTCGCACCACTAAATTCATTTCGGGACAGACCGCTGCAATTTTCTGTAGTTCCGTCTCAGTATCAAAGGTGGCCATGCGGATACCACGTTGATAAGCCGCAACTATATCCCGCTGCCGCTTGCATGGATTGGCGAAAATAATGCGCCCGGGATCAATGCCCAACGAAATAACGCGATCCATTTCGGCAATAGAGGCACAATCAAAGTTGGCACCCAATTCAGCGAGCTTTTTTATAAAGCCTATATCCGGATTGCATTTAATGGCATAATAAGGCTGGATGTCTGTAAAATGATCTGTCCATAATTGATAGAGACGTTCAATTTCACCGATATCCAGGAAATAGATGCTCTCTTCGGTATGTTGGGTGGTTTCTAAATATTCTTGAATCGCTGGATAAACATCTCCCTGGGTCTTGTATTCTAGCGTAGTAGAAGAAAGAGAGAAGTTATCCAGTTTTGTTTGGCTATACAAAAATAACAAAAAATTCTTAAATCAAAATGTCCAGATCCAGTTAGGCAAATAAAAAGACTCCTATAAGTTAGTAAATGCGGAAAAAGGTTGGACTACCTCAAAAAGGCGGCAAGCTATATTCCAGTCTGGATGAGGTGAAGTATAATAAAGAAGGATTTGCAATAGATGAAAATGGACAAATTGAAAGAGACCTTATTTCACTAAGTGAAATAGACAAGAATGATATTTTCTTACTTAGAGGAGTGTTGTATAAACTGACCAGCTTGAAAGAATGGATTCAAACATGTAAAAATGCTTTTAATGCAGAAATAGTTCCTCATACAGGGGATGAAATGACTTCAGATGAAAAACAATCTATTAATCCAGTAATTATAACACCACCTTATATTGATCTGAGATTAATTGATAATGCTTACTTTTACTTACCTATAGATCTTAAAAAAGGTCATCTAATTGTGATTCATGACGCATCGCTTGGTTTTTCAAATGTAATGGTCTTAGATCGAGATGCTAAAGCACACGTCGCTATTTTCGGATTATACCTAGTAAATATGAATGCACTACAAGGTTCATCATCCAAATATTATCCTGCTGTCTCAATAAAAAAATTCAGAAATCCTGAAAACCCTCTAGTAGTAGGAGGTAAGAAGAAAAGAGTTGTGAAAAAGAAATAAAGTTAGGCATTTAATGTATTCTTGGGTTCTTTTGGGTAAAAGTGATATTTATCAACTGTAGTTAAAGGGTTATACTGGCGACATATGGGGCATGAAAAATTGGCACCGGCCGTGATAAGGCGATTATAGAGTGTGCCTCTTTTCTGTGTGACTCGTGCCATATGCATTAGGCAGGTGATGCAAAGATAATGCTCGCAATCTAGGATAACCAGGGGTAAGGATTCCTCCTCCATGCAAATGGGGCATTCAGGTGGCACTTCTTGATGTGAGTGCAATTGCAAGTGCATTTTTAAATACATTCGTTCATGGTTGCCAAGGAATTTAAAGGTTCTTTTAGTTTTAGCCTCTGTATAAAATCGCATCATATTCAGAGCACCATTCTTCTGTAATTTCTTACATATTTTATAGAGTGCTTGCTGATTTATCTCGCTAAAGGTGACGAGCTCTTTATCTGTAGCGGTCTCTATCTGAATCTTATTTTTCATTTTCGTGAAACAGAGAATTGTATCGCACCATGAAGAGCTATGTAATTTTAGATTTAACTCGGTCTGAAACGTGCGATCCGTTTTATAACATTGGTGTTGTAATTTTTGTAAAATCTCTTGCGAATCCATGCGCTGTTCCTGCTCTTTGTGCTGCTTAATGTATTTCTTCCAATACTTATAAGGCAAGATGGATTCCTGTAGTATGGGCTCAGTAAATGTAGATTGCGTATGCTTTAAAAATTTATCAAACTTCATTTATAAGATATAGGCGTTTTATTTTTAATATGTATTAGTATATATGAGCACATCGCGGCCGAAAAGAACAAATGCATCTTCATCAGCTCCCAAAAAACAATTACGACATCTTACAGATACACGAAAAGCTAGTTATTGCTTAACAGATGATGAAACTATAGATAAAAAACTATTAATGTTGGCCGCCGCTAATGTAGTTGATAATTTACATGATTTCTCTGGACCACGTAGCAGTATCAAAGAGGGGACGCTTATGTCAATTATTGATCAATATACTTCAGTATTAGAGGATGCACAAAAAGAAGTGCCTATAATACATCTGGATAAACACTATAAAGCAATTTTAAATGCAATCAGAAATATTAGCGGTATAGACACTGTAGTAAAAGAGATATATGCCGATTATTTTAATAATACAGTGACAGAACCCGAAATAGAATGGTCTTCATTAAGAGAATTAGGAACCATTAAAGATAATTTTGAAGTGATTATTGGAGATAAGAAAGCATTGCTGCATTTAACAAGTAATAATAATGAATTTTTAAATAAGATTAGAGAAATTATTCTAAGAAACGATCGTTTTAAAGATAAGCAAATTAACTTCGTTGTAGATGTTTCAACCATTGGTAATGAACCGTTTGTAGATCAACATAGCAAAATATGCAAAGGCACTGCAAGTTTTTTTGACGATTTTCATCGCCCATCGCCCGCATCCATAACACCGGATGAGAGATATATCTACAAAGAAATTAATTTTAACGTTAATATCCAAAATATAGTTAGTAGTAAAGAAAAATGTATATTAAACCATTTAGCACTGACTAATTTTAAAATTCAAGATAGCCAAATCATATGGCAAGATAAGAAAGATGAGGAGGCTAATAATACTATACGCATTGAAAATACAATACCCAATGAATTTGGTGTTACATCGTTTAGTAGTTTGGTTGATGTTAAGAAAGGAGTAAAAACGAAAATAAATAAGGAAGGCAGAGCATTATTAGAGCGTTTTAAAAGCATTACTGGATTAAATGATTCGTTTAACTTACCAGACTATGGTCGTCATATTTTTGATTTTAAAAGATTGATGGATTCCTCTCAAATTATATATACAGATTATCTAAATAACCAAAAGGATGGGAGCGTCTATATTTTTGTTACACATGACAATATGGCTGCTATAATCGCTCGCCTCTTAGGGATCCCATATATTCAAACACACGTCAATGGTTTCATTCGCAGCATTTCAATACATCTAGGAGGCATACATAGAGATGATATGATTCCAGAAGATACGATAATCTCTATAAAGCAACAAATCTTGGGAAATGTAAAAAAAGCTTGTGAATTATATAAGAACAAACCGTTGCCCTCCATTACCGATAACATTATCGGTTTAATTATAAAAAATGTAAAAGACAATGATTTAGATGCTCTTAAAACATTGATACTAAATTATGAATACAGTAATTTAAAACGTATGGTAATCTTTAGATGGATTTTGGGGGCATATGTTAAATTTCTAGATAATGCTAAAAAAAACCTTGAAGCATATATAAACGATATAACTACAAAAATACAAACGCTAACACAATCACTAACAGTTTATAATTATAGCATATTTAAGCATATTAAAAAGTTCGTATTAAATGTTAATTATACAGAAGAAACTCTAAAACAAGATGTTGCATATATTTCTACATTAATTAATAAATTAAACAACTTTGTAAAAACCCATAATGATACAAAAGATAAGCACAACTTATATAAGTTTTTTTATAATATTATAAATGAAGATTCCGGTTATTTATTTAGCACATTAGACTTTAAAATGTTGGTTTACTGTTTAATAACCGAAGCAGATAGAAAAGATATTAAAGTAGATTTTGATACGACTTATTATGCCAATATTAATATTGAGCCGGAACACTCATTCAGCTCCAACTCTAATAAATTTAGTCTAAGAAGATATTTTATAAAAATAAAAGAATTGAACTCCATAGTAAAAAAACAACCAACACCAACACCAACACCAAAACAGTTTTATGCTAAAAAACAAAAACAGGGTGGTGTATTAGAAGTGGATGATATGGATGATGAAGCAAAAAAAGCATATTTAGTAAATTCATTTATGGAGTTAATAAGGGATAAAGATGATTTAAAAGCTTATTCTGAGGCGATCAATTCCAGTGGGGGAGTGGCTAGTAATATGATGGATGTAATACCGCATCCCATACAGCCTGTCACTACTGCTGCAACCAGAAATGGGCAACTTAACTATATCCCGACGGCCTCCTACCCTACGAAATTGAATACTGCACCCAGTGGTATAACAATATCCACCGGCCATACCAAAGAGTATACGCCTAACAGAGGCGTTGCACCCAGTGGTATAACAATACACACCCCTCCCCGCCGCACCCGCACCCGCACTCGCACCGGCCGCACCTCCATCCGCAATACCATAAATAGGCAACTTAACTATATCCCGACGGTCTCCTACCCTATGAAATTGAATACTGCACCCAGTGGTGATCTTGGAACATACCGGGAGCTTGGGCGCGGAGGCGGAGGCGAAACACAGCGTTTTCAGTTCTATGATGATTTCTTAAATAAAATAAAGCTGTGATGCGATACGCTGCGTTACTTGCCGACACGCAGATCCGATAAGGTGGTAATGCATTTCATGGGTAGCTTGTCTTGCACACCCATAAAAATATTGATTTTTCCGTCCTTGTCTTTTTCTAGACCACTAACGTATTCAATGCCCCAGTGCGCCAGCCAAAAGGGTGTAGAAATAAAGGTAATCCAACCCGTTTCTAGGTCAAACTCCATCCAGTGGTGAATGTAGCTAAGGCGTGTGACCAGGCGTTTGTTGTCGTTAAAGATAATATCATGCACCACACAACCATAGACAGACCCATGCAAGTGAATGGGCGGGCTGGAACCACGGTATTTCTCTGTGCATACACCTGCAGCGGGCACGAGCTCCTTAATGGTTTCCATAGACCACTCTTTCGTTTCCTCATCGGTTTTTAGCTCATAGATTTTACGAAGGAATATATCCAAGAAACAGAGTTTGGCCTGATACACAAACGGTATCACGTTTTTAACTGGGCGAGAACCAATATCCACCATTTGCACTTTTTCCACTGCGGTCAGGGTCTTGTTAAAATGCCCGACCACCAATTCATTGTCCATATTCGCAGAGATGTGTGTGGATGTGCCACCAAACCACATAACGCCTTCAAATTCGCAGATACGCAAATCCTCAATGCCGCGAAAGAGATTCACCGTGCGCGGCATTTGAGCATAGGGACTATCAATTGGTGTCACATTTCCAGTGCGCTCGTCGTGAATCAACATACTATTTTGCTCTCCAGAAGGCAAGTATTCCGTCTGACGAATATAAGTATAAAATCCGGACTTGCTCGGATTATACAACGCCACATTCTTTGGAATCTGTTTTTCATCAATCATAAACCCAGAAGCGCATGGCAGTTTGCGAATATAGAGAGGCATTATAGTAATTAATAACGTATATGTTTAAATAAAAAAGCACTTAAGATAGTAATGTTTTAAAGAATTTCTTTGGGCTATGCGTCAGTTGCGGAATCAATGGAATCATTAAGCTTAGTTTGATTGGGATAGTGATAGCGGCATATGCGGATACAAAACATGTTCTGGAAGCAATCCGAATGATATTTATTGGTGCCATTAATAGTGTTGTAATGGGACGGTTTATATTAAACATTTTCCCAAGACTCTTATATTCAGTTTTAATCGTGCAAAATATATCCAGGCAATATTCTACATATGTAGCATATGAATTATAGGCACTCTTATGTAGATTTGTGCGCGTAAAACCCCCTTGGGTTTCTTCTACTTTCTGCTGCAACTCTTTCATAACCGTTTTGACATAGTCTGCAGACGTATAGCTTGGGTCAGAGAGGAGCGATGCAATGGGTATAAATTCACGTGCAAGAGATGTATAGAAATTTGCGGCAAAACGGTCAAGGGCGCCGATCATTTTACGAATATTTACAAGATCACCTGGGATGGCCGCAGCTGTTACTGCTGCATACAATGTATCTTGACATTCCACTTTGATATGAATGCCAATATTCAATATATTCTCAATGAGTTTCAATAAATAGGCCTCTATACATACGAACAATGTATGAGTGTTTTCATCTTCCTCAATACCTAATTTCATTAAAAGCACACTATTGCCAGCGCATTTAACCGAATGTCCATCTTTATACATAGCAATAAAATCATCAAATACATCCGTGAGGCCTTTGGATGTAATGCGTTTTATAAAGGTTTCTACAGACATCTTGCGAACTCTCGCCTGTTTGAATGGTAATGCTAAATGTTTGTCACGGCATTTTTCCACTTCAAATGTCTTATCTGGTAAGGTTGCATGCTTTAGGATATGGCATTTATATCGTTGCAAGCCTTCCTTTATTGCCTCTTGGACATGGCTACCATCCGATTGATACTGGTCTGCAAATTGTATGAAAAAGTCATATACACCAGCGAACGTTGCTTTCAAGTTTATGAGCAATTCTTCCGCCATAGCTTTTCTTTATATATACTGTGCAAAATTTAATTGTTATTTTTATGAATGTATATATAATAAGGACTACCCACCCTATGGAAAGCTTAAACGTAGATGAATTAAAAGAGCGCCTAAGAAGATCCGGTCTCTCTACTCAGGGAAGAAAAGCAGACCTGATTGCTCGCCTGTCTGCGGTAGCGGAGGAACAGACCTCACGTGCTACAGAACAGGCTGCAATTGGGTTACCTAGGGATGTTCTGCGTAATATCTCTCGTTTTACACACCAAGGTCAGTTCTATTTTAATCAACGCTTTAAAGAAAGCTACAATATAGCGGATAAATATACCATTGATGAGAATTTCCTACCAGCGTCGGTAGAGGTCTTTACCGATAATACAAGTGTTAAAACCGATGCGATCCGCAACAAACAACAGATATACGACGCCATTCCAGAGAACTTTAACCGAATTATCTTAGAGAAAGAACATCTCAAAGTGATCATTACAAAGGTCATAGATGTTCATGGAAACTTTAGAATTCATTCCATGATCTTTAAACCGCATACTGGTCATCGGGAAGCCATCTATCAATTGGAAGTATGGTCGCCCACCCCATTTATACATGGAGCGAAGAAAAAGCAGGTATTCCATTTCATTAAATTTACGCGTATGCATCCAGGAGACGCAGAGGTCGCTCTTGCCGACACAATGATCGCGCTTGGAGACCTCTTATTAGGTATTCAATGGGTGCAAACCTATGTTTTGCATGGTAGAGGTCAGCTGATCAAGGGACTAGACCCAGAGGTAAGATTCGCTTCTCATCGCATGGACCATCTAGTCATCCATCAACAAGACCAACAGCTCATCAAAACGGCTTTATTAAAAAAATTGAAAAAAATAATGCCTTAATGTAGTAAATAGGATGGAAGCACTTTTGCGCGAGATTAAGACGCTTGGGCTATGGAAAGTAGCGACCAAAAAATTAGTGCCTTATAAACAGTTCATTGGTTTGCTCACCGATGCGCCTAAAAAGTCGTTTATGGTCTATGAAATGGATGTGCCGTTGGTAGTAGTTACCAAGATTAATGGTGTCAAAGAAACCACAAATTCGGCCAAACGTGGTGACGTGATTTTCACTGGGCCACTAGGCGAACAGTATGTTGTTGGACCAAGTAAATTTATATCGCTTTACAACGTGCAAGAGGGTATTGCGACGCCGCGCCCACTACCACGCATGGTCGCAAAAATGACAAAATTCCTTCTACACAATAAACCTCTGGAATTTATGGCGCCCTGGGGTGAATCCATGCTCTTAGCACCAGGAGATTATCTGGTGCAAGACCCAAGTGGTAAAGGCCACTATCGGATTGAAAAGAAAGCTTTTGCCTTGACTTATAAAGTATAAGCATCGCTCGCTCGCTATAAGAAAAAGCGCACCTGTTGGATATCTGTAACAGTCACTATTTTATCGGAATAGACTGTTTGTAAGGGATTATACCAAACCGGTTTCCAATAAGGGTTTTCTACAATTGGGATTAAATTACATATCTGGTCATCCACGAAAATAAATTGCGTTTTATAAGGATGCCCTTCCCGATGCTCAATGTAATGGCTAATCTTATGGTAGCTCTCTTTCATCGGTTTTAACACCATATCGCCCCCATAGATTTCGGAATCGCAACCAATGATGTTTTCTGGGGCGATTTGAATACCCATCATTTCTAGAGCATTCTGACACCATTGCACTGGGGCATTGCTAAAAATATAAAAAGGTTTATTGTTTTTAATATAGGAATCACAAATTTCTTTTACTTCAATGCTATGTTCATAGAAGATAGGCTCTTTTTCAACCAGATCCATGC
>Ga0209355_1000962_pt1 | contig 16712 bp, 7 predicted proteins | sample LauGreSBDMM110SN_3_FD_187563 | JGI IMG/M metagenome (GOLD analysis project Ga0209355, IMG submission 187563) | Freshwater lake microbial communities from Lake Michigan, USA - Sp13.BD.MM110.SN (SPAdes) (version 2) | ecosystem: Environmental > Aquatic > Freshwater > Lake | place: Lake Michigan, USA...
TAATGCGCTAAAAGGAATTAACAATGCTGCTTCCCAGTACAATACGGCTCTTGGCGGAGAGGCCATGGGGCTTACCACAGGCGACGTGAGCAATTGTACGGCAGTTGGGTATCAGGCGCTCAATTCGATCAGTGGAGCAGGAGCAGCCCGAGGATTAAACAATACGGCCTTGGGATACCAAGCGGGGAGCACCATAACTACCGGCGAAAACAACATTGCAATTGGTTATCAGGCACAGGTTCCCGGGATTACAACCAACAACCAAATTCAGATTGGGAATAGCGCCATCAGTTTGGCCCGATGTCAAGTAGCTTGGACCTTGAGTTCAGATCAGCGATTTAAAAACAACATCAAAGACTCCGAGTTAGGGCTGCAATTCCTGCAATCACTTCGTCCGGTTTCCTACTTGCGCTCGAATGATGCGCCGGCCAAAACGGAGTACGGCTTTATCGCACAGGAGATTGAGGCCGCCTTTTCTAAAGCGGGCTATCCAAATAATGGTGTAATCTCAAAAGACGATTCGGGACTCATGGGCGTGCGATACAACGATTTCATCTCGATATCGGTAAAGGCAATTCAAGAACAACAACAGCAGATAGAAGCCCTTCAACAAGCTAATACCGAATTGCAAAAAACGAATGCAGCCATTTTGGAACGCTTAGCCAAATTGGAACGCAAGTAGACTTCTTTTTTATTTCTAGAAATAAACTTGGATTTTCAATATTTCCAAAAAGCGCATCTAATTTTTTTATTAGATGTGCTTTTTTGGTTAAATAAACATGATTTCTCAACTCTCACGTAAAGTTATTTGCTCAAAACGACAAGGCAATAACTCAACATTAGTACAACAACTTAGCATTAGCAGGTTTTGTTAGCGCACAAAAACGAGTAGATTCTCCTTTATTTTAAACTATATCGTTTGCGAGGCCGTTAATTCTGACAGGAGAAATTCGCTTCAATTTTTTGTATAGTTTATATATAGCCGGGATGAAATTTTAAACCTTACCCGGTAGTATATATTTGAGAATCGATATGTAACCAATTAAAAACCAAACTATGATGAAAAAAATTCTTTTATGTTTATTCCTGATGACTATATCATTAGGGTATGCACAACCTAGTGCATCGCCAACAGATCCTCCCGCAAGAAATGCTTGGGATGTGAAATCGGTGTACAGCGATTCCTACACCAACCAAACTGGTGTAAGCTTTTTAGATTTTGGTGGAAGCACCATCAATGCCGATTTTACGCCACCTGGAGGTAACCCTGCCAAGTATTACACAGGTCACAGTTATTCTGGGATGCAAGTGAATACAGCGGGTAGCTTGAATGTGTTGCAAATGACACATTTACACTTTGATGTGTACTCTCCAAACTTTAGTTCGATGGCCATCAAATTGGAATCGTCAACTGGAGCAGCAAGAGAGCTTGCCGTTACAGGTACTGTTGTTCCATCTGCAACAACAAGAAACCAGTGGATCAGTGTAGATTTAGTTTTGAGCACCTATGATATAGGCAATATTTTAACAAGTTTAAAATACATTGTGCCGGTAACATATGCTCAAAATGCTACTTTATACATTGATAATGTTTACTTCTATAGACCGGCTACAGTTTTGCCACCAACTTTAGGTGATTTTACAGTTCCTTCGCAATTGGTGGGTGCCGCGCCAATTACCTTAACTGCTCCTACATCAAACAGTGGTGGTGCATTTACTTTTACCAGTAGTAATACAGCAGTAGCAACCATTAGCGGTACAACCTTAACTATTGTAGGGCTTGGTTCATCTAACATTACTGCGACACAAGCAGCGGATGGCGGATATGGAACTGGAACAGCAATCGCTGTTTTCAATGTAACACCCAATGCTGCACCTGTTCCACCAGCTCGTAATACCTGGGATGTAATTTCCTTGTACAGCGGTGCCTACACGAATCTTGCCAATACAAATTTTAACCCGAACTGGGGTCAATCTGGTTTTGGTGCTTTTTCGGCCACTACTTTTGAAGGAGATGATGTATTGCAATACCCTAACTTGAATTACCAAGGTACTGAGACAGCTGCCGATGTAAATGCAATTGCAATGACCACAATGCACATCGATATTTTCTCGCCAACCTTAACGTCTATTCGTTTATCGCTAATTAAAACAACTGGTGGCGCAACTGAAAAACCAATCACTTTGCCTTTAACTGCGGGCGTTTGGAACAGTTTTGATATCGATTTGACTTCGGCCACGTTTACGGGCTTGGATTTTACTAAAATCCGTCAAATTAAATACGACCAACCTTCTGCTGCAGGGCAAACCTTAGTAGTAGATAATATTTATTTCTGGAGAACTGCTACAACTTTGCCTCCAACTTTGGGCGCATTTACCGTTGCTCCACAATTAACGGGCGCAGCTCCGTTTGAATTGACCGCACCAACTTCAAACAGTAATGGTGCATTTACGTTCAGCAGTAACAACACTGCTGTTGCGACTGTAAGTGGAACTACCGTAACTGTTGTTGGAGTAGGATCTGCTGTAATTACAGCAACACAAGCTGCTGATAGCGGTTACGGAGCAGGAATTGCTACGGCGACACTTGATGTTACGCCTACAGCTGCCCCTTTGCCTCCTGTAAGAAATACCTGGGATGTGATTTCGTTATACAGCGGATCATATACCAATGTTGCGGGAACCAACTTTAACCCGAACTGGGGACAGTCAGGATTTGGTGCTTTTTCAACTGCTTTTTATGAAGCGAATGAAGTATTGCGTTATCCAAACTTAGGCTATCAAGGCACCGAAACGGCTGCCGATGTGGATGTTTCGGCATTAAACAAATTGCACATCGATTTGTTTTCGCCAACCTTAACGTCTATTCGTTTATCGTTAATTAAAACAACTGGTGGTGCTGTAGAAAAACCAATCACTTTGCCTTTAACTGCAGGTGTTTGGAACAGCTTTGATATTGATTTGACAGCCGCCACATTTGCTGGATTGGATTTTACCAAAATCCGTCAACTTAAATATGATATGCCGTCTGCTGCTGGACAAACCTTGTCGGTAGATAACATTTACTTTTGGAGAGATGCAACTACGCAACCACCAACTTTAGGTTCATTTACAGTGGCTGCACAATTGATTGGCGCTGCTCCATTTGAATTGACTGCTCCAACTTCAAACTCTGCGGGTGCATTCACCTTTACCAGTAGCAATACTGCTGTAGCAACAATCAGTGGAACTACCGTTACTGTGGTAGGTGCTGGTTCAACTACTATAACTGCTACGCAAGCTGCTGATGGCAGTTACGGAACAGGTGTGGCAACAGCTACACTTGATGTAACTCCTGCTGCGGCCCCAACGCCTCCTGCAAGAAATGCTTGGGATGTGATTTCTTTATATAGTGGAGCCTATACACCTTCATCTGCGCCAAACTGGGGTGCAGCCGGAACTGATGTGTCTTTATCTGGTGATACTGCCCGTTTTTTCAACGGATTTACGTTAGCACGTTTGGCATTTGCCGCTACCAATGTATCAGAAATGACACACATGCACATTGATGTATATTCTTTGAATCAAAATCCATTGTGGTTTGAATTAAATGGAAACCGACGCGTAACCAGTACACCAGTAAATGGATGGGTTAGCGTAGACATTGCACTTTCTGAATTTGTAGGATTGAATCTTACTAACGTAAGCTTTTTTGATTTAAACAACCCAACTGGAGCTTCAGCACCTGTAAAACAAGTGTATTTAGATAATATCTATTTCTATAGAGCAGCATCATTGCTTCCTCCAACTATGGGTACGTTAACCGTTCCAACAGGAGTAACTATGGGAGATGCACCATTTGTATTGACCAATCCAACCACGAACAGTAGCGGAACTTTTTCGTATACCAGTAGCAACACAGCTGTCGCTACAGTAAGCGGAAATACCGTAACGATTGTAGGCGGTGGTTCTACAATTATCACTGCCACAGTATCTGCTGACGGCACATACGGTGCAAGAAGCACTTCAGCTACACTAAACGTTGCTTTTGCAGCGCCTGCTGCTTCACCAATTCCGCCAGCTAGAGACGCGGCCAGAGTAATGTCAGTATATACGGGAACTCCGGCTCAAGTCTATGCCAACAGTCCTGCCTACAATTTAGTACGTTCAAACTGGACGGCAGGTACAACAGCTAATTTTAATTTTGCCAATGGAACCAATACCTGTATTCAAGTAAATAATCTTGGATTTATTGGTTTGGTAGATCAAACGGAGCGTCGTTTAAATGTAACAGGCATGACCCACTTGCATTTGGATGTATATTGTAATGCGCCATTATCTAATTTATTTGTATTCCTATTGGCTCCTGGCGATAGAAATTACAACACCGGACCACTTGTGGCTGGATGGAATTCTTTAAGCATTCCATTAACCTCTTATCCTGGTGCTTTGAATGACATTTACGGGTTTAAAATAGAGCAAAATGTGGCGCCAAACACGACGCAAATTTACCTTGACAACATTTACTTTAGTAATGATATTTATACCTATTACCAAGATACTGACGGCGATGGATTTGGAAACTTAGCAGCTTCAACCACTGCGGTTACTGCTCCTTCAGGCTATGTAACCAACAGTACTGACTGTGATGACAATGACAATACAGTATGGCAATCAGGTAATTTTTATGTTGATTTTGATAATGACGGGTACCATTTAGATCTTTCCCCTTCTGCTTCAGTTACAACCTTGTGTTATGGAGCTACTTTGGCGCCTTACTATATTGCGACTACACTTGGTGCTGACTGTGACGATACTAGTGCCTCTGTTTGGAGAACTGGTAGCTTTTATGTTGATGCTGACGCTGATGGCTATTCGCCAAACGCTTCTTCAGAAACATTGTGCTACGGTGCAACTACGCCTTCTGGTTATGCAGTAGCTACGCTTGGAGTAGATTGTAACGACGCCAGCGCTTCTGTTTGGAGATCGGGTAGTTTTTATGTGGATGCTGATGCTGATGGCTATTCGCCAAACGCTTCTTCAGAAACTTTATGCTACGGTGCAAACACGCCTTCTGGTTATTCTGCAGCTACTCTTGGAGTAGATTGTAATGATGCGATTGCAGCTGTAAATCCAGGTCATGTAGAAGTATTGTACAACGGAGTTGATGACAACTGTGATGGACAATTAGACGAAGGTTTCCAATTGACCACAAACTTACAATCAGTTTCTTGTGGGGCTACCTTGCCTTCTTTGGGTTCATTGATTTATGCTAACATCAATTTTTCAGCAACTGGATACCGCTTTAAAGTGGTAAACACGGCTACTAATGCTATACAAATTATCAATAGAGGTCAACACTGGTTTGCTTTGAACATGCTTGCTGATTATGATTATGCTACTACCTATACTATTTCTGTTGAATTACAGAAAGCGGGTATCTGGTTGGGTTACTACGGATCTACATGTGACGTTTCTTCACCAGCTATTTTGTCATCAACTGGAGCTTTACAAGTGAACCCATCACAGTGTGGAGCTACTTTAGCCAGCATTGGTTCTGTGATCGCTACTACACCAGTAAGCGGAGCTACAGGTTACCGATTCAGAGTAACAGATGTTACCCCTGGAGCTACAGGTGATAATTTAATTCAAGTGAAAAACCGTTCATACCACTGGTTTACTTTACCTATGTTAACCCGTTTCAACTATGGTTCTACCTATTTGGTTGAAGTAGCGGTGAAAACTACTGCAGGTTATTCTGGATACGGTTCAGCTTGTACGGTATATTCGCCTGCAGCCCCTGTATTGGCAAACTGCGGAACAATAGTTCCAACAGCAGGTTCTTTGGTATACACAAGCTCATTGAATTCGGTTTCTCAATACCGTTTCCAAGTGACTAACGTGTCTGACCAATCATCAGTTACTTTTGATACCAACAAATTCTGGTTCTCATTCCGCGTAAATGTACCGGGTTATACACCTGCAACAGGTTATTCAGTGCGAGTTGCGGTAATGACCGCAGGTACATGGTCTCCTTATGGTGATGCTTGCGATATTGTTTCGCCTGCGGCTGCCGCAAGAGGAGAAGAAGTTGGTTCGTCAACATTTGAAGCTTTAGCATTCCCGAATCCATTCTCTAATGAATTCAAATTGAATGTAACTACTTCAACTGAAGGCACAGTAGAACTTCGCGTGTATGACATGTTGGGTAAATTAGTTGATGCAAAATCAATTAACACTATAGATTACATCTCAGAAGATCTTGGAACTGCTTATCCTGCTGGCGTATACAATGTAATTGTTACACAAGGAGAAAACGTGAAATCACTTCGAATGATTAAGCGATAAATATCTTTTAGCATAAAAGTAAAAGCCCCTTCGGAAACGGAGGGGCTTTTTGATTTAAGATTGATGACTTTTGATTTAAGATTTTTGATTGCTTCGCCAGTTCGAGCAAAGCTCGGGGGTTGAATTTTAAAAAAAAAAGCCCAAACAAATGTTTGAGCTAAATGTGCGGGTAATAGCCCCGAAGCGTCGGGGGAACCTACACGCTTTAGTGTATAAAAAAAGCCCAAACAAATGTTTGAGCTAAAAGTGCGGGTAATAGCCCCGAAGCGTCGGGGGAACCTACACGCTTTAGTGTATAAAAAAAGCCCAAACAAATGTTTGAGCTAAATGTGCGGGTAATAGCCCCGAAGCGTCGGGGGAACCTACACGCTTTAGTGTATAAAAAAAGCCCAAACAAATGTTTGAGCTAAATGTGCGGGTAATAGGACTCGAACCTACACGCCTTGCGGCACCAGATCCTAAGTCTGGCATGTCTACCAATTTCACCATACCCGCGGGAATTGTGGCTGCAAATATAGATTTATTTTTTGAATCGCAAAAAGGTATTTTAAAAGTTGTCGGTTGTCTCTAAAGAAGATTTAAAGATTGAATAATTTAAAGATTTAAAGATTTCGACTAGAAGGCCCAGTTTGGTCCCCAAGTTTCGGGATTAAACATTTTGTGCATTCGTAGCCAGAATCTTCCCACTCCCAACTTCCCTCTCTAAGCTGACAGCTGATCGCCCCCAATTATTCATTATTCATTCTTACTTATTAATTTATAGAGAAAACCTATCTTTGCGCCTTTAATTTGAGAAGAGAATGTCTGCTCACAATATTTAGGAAATGAACAAACTTTTAATCGTAGGTACCGTTGCGTTTGACGCCATTGAAACACCTTTTGGAAAAACAGATAAAATTTTAGGAGGAGCCGCCACTTTTATTGGTCTTTCGGCTTCGCATTTTAATGTGCAATCGGCTATCGTTTCGGTAGTGGGCGATGACTTTCCGCAAGCACACATTGATTTACTCAAAAACAGAAATATTGATCTAACCGGATTGGAAGTGGTGCCCGGTGGCAAAACCTTTTTTTGGAGCGGCAAATACCACAACGACATGAATTCCAGAGACACCTTGGCTACAGAGCTCAATGTGTTGGCCGATTTCAATCCCAAAGTTCCTGCCCATTTTACCGATTCAGACATCGTGATGCTGGGCAACTTGCATCCAATAGTACAAAGCAGCGTGTTGAATCAACTCACACAAAAACCAAAACTTATAGTCTTGGACACCATGAACTTTTGGATGGACTGCGCCTTGCCTGAGTTGATGGATGTGATAAAACGGGTTGATGTAATAACCATTAACGACGAAGAAGCCCGTCAATTATCAGGGGAATATTCCTTGGTAAAAGCCGCTGAAAAAATCCACACGATGGGGCCAAAATATGTGGTTATCAAAAAAGGGGAGCACGGTGCATTGATTTTTCATAATGAGCACATCTTTTTTGCGCCAGCATTGCCCTTGGCCAATGTTTTTGATCCAACAGGGGCAGGCGATACTTTTGCAGGCGGATTTGCTGGATTCATTACCCAACAAGGAAATATTTCGTTTGAAACCATGAAAACGGCCATTATTCACGGATCTAACTTGGCTTCCTTTTGCGTAGAGCAGTTTGGCACCGAGCGCATGCAAACCCTTACGAAGGCCGAAGTGCAAAACCGCTTGAAACAATTCAAGTCCTTAACACAATTTGAAATAGATTTATAATACCTTTATGCCTCGAAATTCGGGGCATTTTTTATGTCCAAATACAACTAACTACAACACCAAAACACACTTTTTTTCATGAGCGACGCCATAAAACATGAATGTGGGATAGCCCTATTGCGATTAAAAAAACCCTTATCCTATTACAAAGAGAAATACGGATCTGCCTTCTACGGAATTCAGAAAATGTATTTGTTGATGGAAAAACAACACAACCGCGGCCAAGATGGAGCTGGTTTTGCCTCCATCAAATTGGATGTCGATCCCGGCGAACGTTACATCAGCCGCGTGCGATCAAACGACGCCCAACCTATACAAGATGTTTTTGCTCAAATAAATGACCGCATCAACGAAGAAATGTTGGCGCATCCAGAATTTGCTGAGGATGTAGATTTACAAAAAAAACACCTGCCCTACATTGGAGAATTGTTTTTAGGACACGTGCGTTACGGGACTTTCGGAAAAAACAGCATCGAAAGCGTGCACCCATTTTTGCGTCAAAACAACTGGATGCACCGCAACTTGATTGTGGCCGGAAATTTTAACATGACCAATGTAAAAGAATTGTTTAGCAGTTTGGTTGAGTTGGGACAACACCCCAAAGAAATGGCCGATACGGTAACAGTCATGGAAAAAATAGGTCATTTCCTTGATGGCGAAGTCACCGAATTATACCAAGAATGCAAAAACAACGGCTTGTCCAAACAAGAAGCTTCCCCCATAATTGCGGAGAAACTCGATATAGCCAAAATACTAAAACGCGCTTCTAGAGGATGGGACGGCGGCTATGCGATGGCTGGACTTTTTGGTCATGGCGATGCGTTTGTCTTTCGCGATCCAGCGGGGATTCGTCCGGCCTATTATTATGACGACGACGAAATTTTGGTTGTGGCTTCCGAGCGTCCGGTTATTCAAACCGTATTTAATGTGCCTTTCGAAAAAGTGCGAGAATTGCAACCGGGACATGCCGTGATCATCAAAAAAAATGGGCACGTTACCGAAGAAGAAATCATAGTTCCTGTGGTGAAAAAAGCCTGTTCATTCGAGCGCATTTATTTTTCACGTGGAAGCGATGCCGAAATCTATCGAGAACGAAAAAAACTCGGCAAATTGGTCTTGCCTGCCGTACTCCAAGCTATAGAAAACGATACCGACAACACCGTTTTTTCCTATATCCCCAACACTGCCGAAACTTCGTTTTATGGCATGGTCGAGGCGGCCCAAGATTTTTTAAATCAACGCAAAACACACTACATACTCGATAACCGAAAAACCCTCACCAAAGAGAAATTGGAAGAAATTTTGTCGGTAAAAATTCGCACCGAAAAAATCGCGATCAAAGATGCCAAGCTGCGCACCTTTATTACCGAAGACAGCAGCCGAGATGATTTAGTAGCACATGTTTACGATGTTACCTACGGGGTAATTAAACCCACCGACAACTTGGTTATTATTGACGACAGCATCGTCCGCGGAACCACGCTCAAAATGAGTATCATCAAAATGATGGACCGCTTAAATCCCAAAAAAATAGTGGTTGTTTCCTCGGCACCCCAAATTCGATATCCCGATTGTTACGGAATTGATATGGCCAAGCTAGAAGGATTGGTGGCGTTTAAAGCGGCATTAGCTTTGCTCAAAGAACGCAACTTGTATTCGATTGTCGATTCGGTCTACGAAAAGTGTAAAGCCCAAGAAAACCTGAAAGACGCCGAGGTAGTAAATTTTGTCACCGAGATTTATGCGCCATTTAGCCCCGAAGAAATTTCGAGCAAAATAGCTCAAATGCTTTGCTCAACTGACATTCAGGCGCAAGTTGAAATCATTTTTCAAACCGTCGATAATTTACACCAAGCTTGCCCAAAAAACTTAGGCGATTGGTATTTTACCGGAGATTATCCCACTCCCGGCGGAAACCGCGTAGTGAATCGCGCGTTCATTAATTTTTACGAAGGCATAGATTTACGGGCTTATTAGGCGTGTGAAATGCACTTTATCGATTTTAAGTGTAGTTCATCTAATAATTTTGTTTACAACAATATAGTTCTATTATATTTGAGCACCATAATATTTAGTAGGTTAAGTTTATGGTAGATTTGGGGCAAAAAGGGTGAAAGAAATTTCACCCTTTTTATTTTATCCAAGTATGGTTATTATCAATTCACATAAAAAAAGGCGATCAATTTTGATCGCCTTTTTCTAGTACTATATAAATACCCTGTTTATTTTTCTAGGGCATACCTGCGGGCCACTTCGGTCCAATTGATCACATTAAAAAATGCTTCAATGTAATCGGGACGACGGTTTTGGTAGTTCAAATAATAGGCGTGTTCCCAAACATCCATTGCCAAGATAGGCGCTCCGCCACAACCCACTTCGGGCATTAATGGACAATCTTGGTTGGGCGTGCCGCACACCTCTAATTTTCCGCCTTTGTGCACACACAACCAAGCCCAACCTGAGCCAAATTGCGTAGCGCCTGCTTTAGAAAAACGGGCTTTAAATTCGTTAAAATCGCCAAAGCTTGCTTCAATGGCATCAAGCAAATCGCCAATAGGCAATCCACCGCCGTTGGGCGACATGATGCTCCAAAACAAATTGTGGTTGTAAAAACCGCCTCCGTTGTTGCGCACGGCTGCATTTTTTTTATCCAAATTAATCAAGATATTCTCAATGGTTTTGCCTTCCATGTCGGTTCCGGCAATGGCAGCATTAAGATTGGTGGTATACGCATTATGGTGTTTGCTGTGGTGAATCTCCATGGTGCGCGCATCAATGTGCGGCTCCAAGGCATCATAGGCATACGGTAATTGAGGTAATTCAAAAGCCATAACAATAAGATTTAGTGAGTAATAATTTTCACCAAAATTAATCATTTAACTTTGGAAAAAGTATAGGTAAATTGGAATATTTCTAATAAATTAGTTCCCGTTTCAAGATTTTTTTTTGAAGCTATTTCCCGCTGTCCGTTGCAATGTTTTGTGAGTACTTGCTTCTGCCGCGAACACAAAACGATTTCCACTGCCATCGGGGCTAATGCAGCATTTACTACTACCTTATTATCTCAATCAAGGCATGACAACTACCCAGCCCTCGCCCGCCAGTTTTTCTATTTACAACGCCTCTGCCGGATCGGGGAAAACCTACACCTTGGTAAAAGAGTACCTCAAAATTATACTCACATCAACCAAACCTGACGCCTACCGAAACATCTTGGCGATTACGTTTACCAACAAGGCCGTTCACGAAATGAAAAGTCGGGTAATCGAAAATTTATCCCAGTTTGCGAGCGATAACACCTCGCCCGGCGCACTCGAGCTCATGCAGCTCATCTCGCACGAAACCAAATTGCCGCTGTCCAAAATTCACGAAAAGGCCAAACAGATTATCAAACACCTCATACACAATTATGCAGCTTTTGATATTTCGACGATCGATAAATTTACCCACAAAGTTATTCGTGCTTTTGCCCACGATTTGGATTTGCCTGTCTCGTTTGAGGTTTCCTTAGACACCGAAAATTTGGTCATGGAGGCCGTCGATGCCCTAATTGCTCAAGCCGGCGATGATCCGGCGCTCACCAAGTTGCTCATCGATTTCACCATGGAGAAAACTGACGACGACAAAAGTTGGGACATTTCTAGAGAAATTTTAGAAACCGGTAAACTCCTGGTCAACGAAAACAACCGCGAAGAAATTGCGCTGCTCAAAGACTACAGCATCGATCAATTTGCGGCGCTCAAACTGCACCTCAACGAGTTGTGTGCAACTATAGAATCCGAAAACCAAGAATTTGCCCAACAACTGTTGCAAAGCATAGAAGCCATGGGCATCAATTTACGCTCCTTTTCGGGCGGCTATTTCCCCAAACACCTTCAATCTATTGCCGAGGGAAATTTTAATCCCAAAAATAAAACCTACCGGGAGGCCACCGACATCAAAATTTTGCAAGCGGCCACCGACAAAGACCAAATTGAGCAGGCCATCCCCACTTTTTTGTATGCCTTAAGTACTGTTTACAGCCAATTTGAACGCCGTGATTTTTACAAAGCCTTTATAAAAAATTGCACGCCTCTTTCCTTGGTCAACAAAGTGAGTCAAGAACTGCAGGCCCTGCAAGCCGAGCAGCACATTTTGTCTATTTCCGAATTTAACGCCTTAATTTATCGGGAAATTCAAAACCAACCTGCTCCCTTTATCTACGAACGATTAGGCGAACGCTACCGCCATTTCTTCATCGACGAATTTCAAGACACTTCCGAGATGCAATGGCAAAACCTGGTTCCGCTCATAGACAATGCCTTGTGCAGCGAAGACCTGAACGGCACCCGCGGTTCCTTGCTTTTGGTGGGCGATCCCAAACAATCCATCTACCGTTGGCGCGGCGGAAAAGCCGAACAATTTATCGCCTTGAGCAAACAGCAAAGTCCGTTTAATGCCCAAGCCACTGTTTTTTCACTCGACACCAATTACCGCAGTTATACCCAAATTATTGAATTTAATAACGGCTTATTTGGTTTTCTATCGGCCGAGTTTACCCATCCCGATTACAAAGAATTATACGAAAAATGGAGCCATCAGCTCAGCAATTCCAAACAAGGCGGCTACGTGTCCATTCATTTTTTACCCGAGCCAGAACAAGCCGCACCCGACAGCGCCGAAGACACGCCCGACAAAACCAAACAACAAGTTGTAGCTACCTTCGAAACCATTCAGCGTGTTTTGGAACAAGGATTTGCCTACCAAGACATTGCCGTACTCACCCGCAAACGCGACCAGGGAGTAGCCGTGGCAAGCTACCTCACCGAAATGCAATTGCCGCTGCTGTCTTCGGAGACCTTGTTGCTTGATAATGCCCCGCAGGTGCAATGCTTGCTCACTAGCCTGCGGTACCTCAACAACCCAAACAACAAAGAAGCCAAGGCTTTATTTTTATTGTATTTGGCGCAAAATTTGCCGCAACCGCAAGAAATCCACGATTTTATTGCGGCCGGCATGAGCTGTACCGTCGAAATTGAATTTGAAGCTTGGTTGGCCCAACACAACCTGAATTTGTCATTTGCTTCTCTGCGAAAAAAATCGCTCTACGAAGCGGTCGAACTCTTGGTCGCCCAAGTGCTGCAACAAGAAAAAAGCAATGCCTATGTACAGTATTTTCTGGACATTGTTCTGGAACGCGACCTGCGAAATCAGGCGGGCATCGTTGAATTTTTGTCGTTTTGGGATAAAAATGCGTCCAAGCTAAGCATTCCATCGCCCGAGGGCACCAATGCCATTCGCATACTCACCATTCACAAAGCCAAAGGGCTGGAGTTCCCCGTTGTCATTATGCCTTTTGCCGATGAGGATTATGCCCGAAAACCCAAAGACAAATTGTGGCTCGACGCAGACCAAGCGGTTTTTGGCATTCCCAAAATATTGGTAGACAATAACGCTGGGGTAGCCAATTTTGGCCCGGCAGCCAAGGCCGTCTTCGAGCAAAAAAAGGAAGAAGAATTGCTAGACAACATCAATGTATTATATGTGGCACTTACGCGTGCCGAAGAGCAGTTGCACATTATTTCGCAGCACGTAAAACCCAAATCAGACAGCACGTTTCCCAATACCATGTCGGCTTTTTTTGCCAAGTACCTTACTCATCTTAGTTTGTATAAAGAAGATACGGCTTTTTATGACTGGGGATCTCCCCAAAAATTATCCAAACCCAGTAAATCAAAAACTGAGCCTATTCCTGTAGAATCGGTTGCACAGCCAATCCATTCTTCCAAAATCAAAATTGCCCAACGCGAAGCCCTCATGTGGAATTCGCCACAACAAGAAGCCATTGCCTACGGCAACGTGATCCACGAAATTGCGGCCACCATCTTTACCCAAAAGGACTTGCCATTGGCCTTGCAAAACGCGCTAGATTCCGGGCTAATTGCCGCACAGCAGTTGGCAGCTGTAACACAATCGCTCAGCCAGTTGGTTATGCATCCTTACTTGAGCGAGGTTTTTGCAGCAGGCAATAAAGTGTGGAACGAACAGGCCATTTTGCAGCCACAAGCTTCAGTGGTGAAGCCCGATCGCATTGTGCAACTCCCGTCGGGCGCGGTCATTTTACTCGATTACAAAACGGGTAGCCCCAAACCCCAACACCAACAGCAATTAGCCGAATACGAACACGTACTCATTGAGATGGGATTTGTCGTGGCAAAAAAACTCCTGGTCTATCTTGGCGAAACGCCCAATGTAATACATTTGTAAACGCATTTTAAAACCAAAAAAGCATGTACGGAAAAATACAACAACACCTGCAAAACGAATTAGACACCATTGAAGCCAATGGAATATTCAAAAAAGAACGCATCATTACCTCGCCGCAAGGTGCCGAAATTACCATTTCAACTGGGGAAACCGTATTGAATTTTTGCGCCAACAATTACTTGGGATTGTCCTCACATCCAGAAGTTGTTCAGGCCGCCAAAGACGCCTTAGATTCACATGGATTTGGGATGTCATCGGTGCGATTCATTTGCGGAACCCAAGATATTCATAAAACTTTAGAACAAAAAATCGCCCAATTTTATGGCACAGAAGACACCATTTTATACGCCGCTGCTTTTGATGCCAATGGAGGGGTGTTTGAACCTTTGTTGGGCGAGCAAGACGCCATTATTTCGGACAGTTTAAATCACGCGTCGATTATTGACGGGGTGCGTTTGTGTAAAGCCGCGCGTTACCGCTACGAAAACAGCGATATGGCTGATTTAGAAGTACAGCTCCAAAAAGCCAACGAAGCCGGAGTTCGATTTAAATTAATTGTCACCGACGGCGTATTCTCTATGGATGGGGTAGTGGCTCCCTTAGATAAAATTTGTGATTTGGCCGATCAATACGACGCCATGGTTATGGTAGACGAATGCCATGCCGCAGGCTTTATTGGCGCGACAGGCAAGGGTACGATGGAGGCCAAAAATGTAATGGATCGCATAGACATCATAACTGGAACACTTGGGAAAGCGTTGGGTGGCGCGATGGGTGGATACACCACAGGAAAAAAAGAAATCATTGAGTTGCTGCGTCAACGTTCGCGTCCGTATTTGTTTTCGAATTCTTTGGCGCCTGCTATTGTGGGGGCTTCTATCAAGGTTTTTGAGTTGCTCGAAAAAGACACGTCGCTGCGCGATCAACTGGAATGGAACACCAACTATTTTAAGGCCGGTATGAAAAAAGCGGGCTTTGATATTGTAGAAGGCGACTCGGCAATAGTGCCCGTAATGCTCTATGACGCCAAGCTTTCGCAGACTATGGCCAACGAATTATTGCAAAATGGCATCTACGTAATTGGCTTCTTTTTCCCGGTAGTTCCAAAAGACAAAGCACGTATTCGGGTGCAATTGTCGGCAGCACATACTCAAGCACATTTAGATAAAGCCATAGAAGCCTTTATAAAAGTTGGTAAACAGCTGAATGTTATTTAATTAGAATTAAAAATTAATTAAGGTATTTTTTTTAGCAATCGTTTTGATGGTATTGATTAACACCTTACTTTTGACCCGAAATTTATTGTAATTTAACAAAAATTTAAACTATGAAACACCTAAACAAATTAGTTGCTGCTTTAGTTCTTCTTGTAGGACTTAACGTTCAAGCGCAAGACAGCAACAATCCATGGGCAATTTCCTTTGGAACCAATGCAGTTGACACTCGTGTAAGTGCAGCTTCTAAAATTCAAGACCAATTTTCACAGTATTTTAATGTGCAAGACTATTGGAATGTTTTACCTTCTATTTCGTACATCACGGTGTCTAAAAATGTAGGCGGTAATTTTACTTTTGGCGTTACTGGATCGATCAACAAAATTAAACGTTTTGTTGTGCCTCGCACCGTAGCTCCTGGACCTTATGAAGTAATAAATCCTGGCGATTTAAGCTACTACAGTGCCGACGGTACAATCAAATACAGCTTTATGGAGATGTTGGGTTGGAAAATTGTAGATCCTTCTGCTCACGTAGGTGGTGGTTACACTTCTTTTGGTGACGCTAGCTACGGAACCTTTAATGGAGGTTTTGGACTTACGCTTTGGTTTACTGAAATGGTAGGATTCTCTTTTCAATCTACCTACAAAAATTCATTGGATAAAGCAGATCGTGTAATCAATGATGATGTGCCTTCGCACATGCAACACCTAATTGGTCTTACCTTCAAATTTGGCGGAAAAGACACGGATGGCGATGGTATCTATGATAAAGACGATACCTGTCCTGATGTGAAAGGATTGAAACAATTTAAAGGCTGTCCTGATACCGATGCTGATGGAATTGTTGATGCAAGTGATGCTTGTCCGGATGCAGCTGGTTTGGCTGAATTCCAAGGTTGTCCAGATATGGATGCCGATGGTGTTGCCGATAAAGACGATGCTTGTCCTGATGTTGCGGGATTAAAAACTTTAGGAGGTTGTCCAGATGCTGATGGCGATGGCGTAACAGATAAAGCAGACAAATGTCCAACAGTAAAGGGACCAAAAGATAACGCAGGTTGTCCTTGGCCAGACACGGATGGCGATAGCGTATTAGACAAAGACGACAAATGTCCAGATGTAAAAGGAACTGCAGCCAACAATGGTTGTCCTGAAGTGACTGAAACAGCTATCAA
>Ga0209355_1000966_pt1 | contig 16692 bp, 9 predicted proteins | sample LauGreSBDMM110SN_3_FD_187563 | JGI IMG/M metagenome (GOLD analysis project Ga0209355, IMG submission 187563) | Freshwater lake microbial communities from Lake Michigan, USA - Sp13.BD.MM110.SN (SPAdes) (version 2) | ecosystem: Environmental > Aquatic > Freshwater > Lake | place: Lake Michigan, USA...
TCCGCTCAACCTGGACAACCTGGACAACCTGGACAACCTGGACAACCTGGACAACCTGAATTAAATCGTCTTCGTCTCGTACCAAATGGTACAGATTTAAATGTCACTATTCGATTTCGAGATATGATGACAGCTTCAAGAAGAGTGGCATGTAATGTTTTTCCCATTAGAATTTCAGATAGCAATAGTTTACCTTTATCACTTACTACTCCTCTAAATTTTGAGGAAACTAATATAACCCTAGTTTATAGAAATGAAAAATCTACGGTCACGATAACCGTACAAATGAAGAAAAGTAGTGACTTACCTCCTGGTAGCGGAAGTGACTTACCTCATATCATTGTACATCAGTACTATGAGTATACATGTTCCTTTAATACTTCAGATTGTAAAGAATTTAAGATGGATTTCTTTTCATTGGGATCACTTTTCTACGACGGTGAAATCCTAGACGATGAGATGTTGCGAGATGATGTGGATAAAAATTTATTCAGACAGGTTCAAGGTCAATTTGAATTAAACAATGGAAAATTTGCATTTGCGATCGATACATACGATTATGAATCTAAAGAACGTAAAGAGACTAGTTATTTTGACGGTCTTGTTGCTTTGAAAAGTACAAATGAAGGTCTTTGCGATTTGGTCAATTTAGTGAAAGAAAACTGTTCTGGATTCACCATTTTTGGGTATGGATATTCTGGAACCGGGAAAAGTTATACACTTTTTGGTGATGCATCGAAAAATCTTTTTGAAAGAGTGCGAAGTTGTTTTGAGTTGTATGTGAAAAATATGAAAGCCCTTGGAATCACAAGTCCACAATTTATGTCGCTACAGATGGTGATTAACAAAATTAAGGCAACGATAGTATCTACCAATGGAATTCCTATCTACAATGTTGCACGTGGAGGTCTTACCCAAATATATGGTTTTCAGAAAAAATCTAGTTCAAGTACATGGGAAAAAATGGAATATCCCAACGAAGACATTCCATTTCATTATGGTTTACCTCATCCAGTCGTGATAGAAAATATCCGTCTCCTACAGAAAAAACCAGAATCTCGAAATTTAAAAACTCTCGAAAATTTGGATGATGGTACAATTTGTCTTGTTCACAAAGAATCCATTTTAGTTCCAGGACAACAGTTTTTGATAATTGAAAAGGTGGATGTGAATGTTGATGACAATACAAAGAATACAAAATGTTATGCCATACCATATTATGGTAATTTTAATCTAGATGATATTTTATTATGCGAGGATCGAAATGCAAATGGAGAATTATTCAGTTGTACAGAATGTAAATGGAATTCATCACAAATCATAACTCAGGGTACAAAACCTGAAATCATCGCATTTGAAGGTTCTCTTGTACTTAAAGGCTTGGATGAAAATAATGCAAAAGTGATTCCTATCGATGATGGTATTCGTTTTTTCATCGATGATTGTATTACGGAAGATGATGTTATTGATATATGGACAGAAGCAGATAATAAAAAGGTTATGTTGATTGTTTCATATCTTCAATGGTATATGCTAGAAGATCTATATAATACAATAGAGCTAATTGGTTCACGTGAATCCTACTTCTTGAAGAAAAGTTTATATGATAAAGTTCCTTCAGAAAAAGAAAATGATGAATACTTTAAAGATCAATTATTAAACCCTGACGAGAAAGCTCTAGTTCCTTCAGGTGGAAATCTTCCGGTAGTTAAACGACAAAATAAAGTCACATGTTTATTCACACAACAAGGACAATCCAAAAATGAACTCTTCCATAAATATCGTAAATCCAAAGAGGCTCGAGTACTTGACCCTTTCAAAACAAACATTCAACAACAAAAGGTATACATGGAAAATAAGAAAAAGTCGATGATTACAAGAGCAAAAGAGCAACTTCAACGGTTTCGAGACTTGAATGCATATGTCCCAAATAAAGGGTTGGGATTGGATACCGGTTATGGCGATCCAGTCATCCAAATAGCCGAAGATGGTTTAGCAGACGACATAACTTATTATGATCTTACTAATACTGAGTGGGAAGTGATCGCTGGCACTCGAAAAGTGAAAAGTAGTACAATGAACCATGCAAATTTTAATATGTTAAACTATCTAGTTTATAAGTACGGTATACCCACATCGCTTTCTATATCAAATGGTCACGCTCATGCGAATTCAGAAGCAGAAACCAAATTAGGATTTTCCAGAGGTTATTTAATTACGAAAGCTGTAAAAGAAGCTGACTTCAAAGTATTTTCAGAGTTAACTGTTAAGGTACCCAATTCTGTAAAAGTGTGGGAAATTGTATCAGGAGATGCTTCTCTGGAGCTTAAAGAAAACTTATTTCCAGATGACCAGCCTCTGTTCAATTTGCTAAAATATATGTTTACCCTTGATGATATTGATGCTAAAGTACAAGAATTTCTCCTCTCTGACTTCACTATCACTTTCTTCAGTACATCAAGTGTGAATTTTACTCGTTTAAATGATATTAAAAATACACTGAATGAATTGATGAAATTGTGTGAAGATTTCAAAATTCTAATGAAAGATTTCGCTTCTGTAGAAAGCTTGGATGTAGCTGCCAAGATTGTAGAAGTAGACGCCGAATTTGTTAAAAAGTATGTATTTGATCCATCATTCTATGTTTCATCAGGAATATTCAAACCGAGTATCGTTGAGAAAAAGACAGACTTTCTTGATATTGTCAGTAAAATAAAAGCTGGAAAGTCTGTGGAAGGAAACTATACAATTGAAGAAGAAAATTACGTAGAGCAAAGTTTGAGCTACTTTCATTTATTTCATATCCCAACGACAAAAATGGAAACATCTACTTCTAGTTCTACTGTAGGAAAACAAGCTGTTAAGGGTCCAGTCTACGGATTTGTCCAGTTGACGATGAAAAATTTGATTCAAAATGGGTTCACAGTCAAAATGTATGCAGCATTCGACTTATATGGAACTTCAGTCAATCCAGATAACGATGCTGTCCTGGATACATCACAATACCTATCAAATGGTACGATCAAACGATATAATTTTTTACGTGATCCAAAAACAAGATACGCTGATGATCTACTATTTGGTAATATGGAAATGGAGAAAGAAACAAATCTTATTAATGAAATGAGTGCCACCCTAATTGATGTATGCGAGAGAGGTTTTAGTGATGAGAAAGATATCACAAGTTTTTATGAATTACTACAAAAAATTGAGAAGAAACGCATTGAAGTCGGTTGTATAAAACCTACACCCAATAATCCTCAGAGTAGCCGTGGTCATTTGTTTTTGATATTTGAAGTAAGTAAAAATATCCCACCGACAGACATAGATGACAAATGGTACAGTGCTCCTGGATCACCTGCTAAAAAAACTTATATTACCGTCATTGATATGGCTGGTGTAGAAAATCCACTTACTATTGCCCAAAAGGTGAATACATTCAAAAAGGGAGTAAGTTTAGAAATGCAGAAAGAAAGTATGTTTAAATGGTTCACACCCAATGATAGTGGATTTTCACAACTTGAAGAAAGTATGAACAGAGTGACAGATGATGTAAATATTGATACTTCACAGAGTGTAATTCCATATGTAAAAGTTGATATACCAAGACCACTTGAAAAAGAAAAGAAGGAGATGTATGATTCACTGGTCTCGTCCACAACCAATAAAACTGATTCTTTGGAAACCGATATCAAAAATTTAATGGATAGTATCAAAGCTACACTGAAAAGTACATTCTATACTAGCGAATATACATTTTTTGCTGGATTTAAAATATGTGATACCATACAAACATGTTGGGATCTTATATTGGTCATATTAGAATATGCATATCAGTCAGTTTCAATGCAATCCTATAAGGAAAATCCATTAATGAATGTTGAAAATTTTGAATTCGGCGTTACATTTCAACTTAGTAAGGTCAAAAATAGTTCTGAAATTATGATAAGAAATTATGATGACCTAGAAATTGGTAAAGATGCAGTAGATATCACGCTGAAACTTTCTTATACAGTTAGTACTCTTCCGATAAATATTTCAACATTTTTAACAAATGCTGCAACTGTAGCTAAATATAAAGAAGTCTTAAGTCTTGTCGATAAAACTTTTTCGCATCAGTTCAAAATCCCCAATCATAAAGCTAACCATCCTTTTTCGATCTCTTTTTTTAACGAAAAATTTGATAATTTAAAACTGAAGTTTATAACAGAGAAGGAAAAAAAGTATGCTAGAGAAGATATCGTCGCATATCAACAAAAATATGGTGCAACAAGTGTAGCAATAAAACAAATCAAAGAAGAGGAGGATCGAGTTTCGAAAGAAACCGAGTATGAATCATTTCTTGCAACAAAGAGAAACCCTAACCCCAGTGTTCAAATTCATAGTAGAGAAAACGATATGAAATTTCTTAAAAGTTATACTTTTCATTCCTTCTTCGAAAACTACCAAAAACAAGAAAATGAGAGCGGTCTATTTGTCGACGCCAACTTTTTGTTCTTTCGATTGAAAGGATTCCCTCTGAAAAGATGGCTCAAAACTTATTTGGATAAAAATGCCTCTATACGATCAAGATTTGATGAATTACTTAATGATACAAGTAGTGGGATAGGAGTAACATGCTCTGATAGTACTGACTGTGATCCATTCGCTTCTTTCCTTCTTGTAGAAACTTTAATGGATGAGAACATTTTTAATCATATGTTAACACTTAAATTAGACTTTGTGAAGACTGGTACAGAAGAAAATGGTATCCATAACACAGAATTCTTGAAAAGGAGAGCCAAAGATGACTTTGAAAGACTTGATAGTGAATTAGACGAGATAAAAGAGACGATGCGAAGTTCTTCTATTGGCAAAGAAGACTTGCAACAATTACAACAACAAAAACAGCTTTTAGAACTTAAGAAAGAAGTTTATCAATATTTATACTACTATACACCCTGGTGGGGAGGATCGGTACTTTTCAAAACAAGTGAATGTGGAATGGGATTTTCTATAGATTTAGAACGTTTAGGAATAGGAAGTGGAACCAAAAAATATGTTGAAAGAATTCATAATTTACAAAAACACTGTCTCATAGCGCTCATCGAACAAATTATCAATGAAGGTTACTTTATTAATGAAACCATCTCTCATATCGTCACCTACTTCAAGCATACATCACGTGGTGTTTCCGATGCCGATCCCCTTCGACTTCGTGAGTTGAAAGGAAATGTACAACCGACTCCATTGACCTCTAAAACAGCAGTGGAAAAAAATGGTGTGAAAAAAAAGTCAGTGAACTACTTTGTTGAAGGTTCAACACAAATAAATCCTAAATATCTTCTTTCTGACCTGGAAGCAGAATATGTACCTATAATCAATCCTTTGAAAGTTGAACACTTCAAAGTAGTTTTTGATATATTATCGGAGTCTGTAGATAGAGATTCCTTTATTACAAACAAGGATGCAGTGAAACAATTCCTTTTCACTGTGTACAAATCCTCATTTGATATTTATGAGACTAAGCGAAGTAAGAGTCAAGAGACTCTTTCGCCACAAAGTGGAGGAGAAATGAAGTCGGTAACAGTGGAATTGTTGAATGGAGTAAGTTTAAAATTACTACTAAATGAAGAACCAATCGTACAAAATGTAGATAAGAAACTTAGACAAGAACTTAATTTAGATAAAATTCCTTTTTCAACATCACTTGTTGAAATAAGGGGAAACAACTTTTATTTATCTTCACAATTGCCACCTGCGTTAAAGAATCAATTGACTGAAGTGAAACAGTTAAAAGATATTGTCGATGAGTTAACGAATCCAATGTCTTCCGATGCTGCAGCTGCAAATGAATCTCAATATGCTAGTTTATATAAAGGTCCGAAAGAGAACCAGTCTTTATTCTGTTCTACTATGTCATCTTTCTTTCAAAATTTAAGAAGTAATTCTAACAATGATGAAATATTTAGTATATATTCTAAGACCGAACAAATCAAAATAATAGTAGAACAATTGGTTCAAATATTTAAAACTGTACATGGTCGAAATGAACTTTTAAGTGACGAAACGTTTGAACTATTTTCGAACTACTATAAAAAACTTCTGACTGTTAACGTAATTGATGACTTTGACACTGCATTGCAAACACAATTATCTAATGAAACAAATACTGTTAAAATGATTCCTTTGCTACAGTACCTAAAGAACTTGACAGGAGGAAAGTGTAAATATGTAATGCTTTGTCTAATTCGACCAGAAATAAAAGCGCAATATTGTGAAGGTGCACGCAAAGGATTACAATTTGCCGAGGCGGTGGCTTCGACATCTTCCAAGGTACAAGATAGTTTCAAAAAAGATGTAGATATTTCTGTTCCAGTAGGTGCTGCTGGTGGTGCTGGTGCTGCTGGTGGTGCTGGTGCTGCTGGTGGTGCTGGTGGTAGAAGATCAAAAAAAAACAAAAGAAGAATATCAAATTCACTTAAACAGAGTCTAAAACAGAGTCATAAACGACCAAAATATAAAATATGAAATATAAAAAATGAAGAGGTAAAAAAAAATGTTTTGGATATAAGGAATGATGTAGTTAGGGTTAATTATAACCACGAAGGATAGCCACGATAATCAAAGGGGGGAGATAGAGAAAGAGTCATGGAGTCTTATGATTCTTATGAACACATTCGGAAAGGACATACATGGTTTAATGATATGAAAGCTCACTTGATTACATCTACAACTTCAATAATGCATATGTCATGGGATGAATTCTCAGAGACTCTGCGAAGCAGTTACTCTCAATGTTTCTTAGCGGGATCTCTTCTTCACGTGAGTCTTTCACGTTTTCACTACACCAACCTCGTCACACCATCCAGTTTGGTACCAGATGACTATATCCCTGGTGATATTGATATTTGGATCTATGACGAAAAAGGTTTTGAAACAAAAGAAATGGATTATGAAAAATCGATCGGAGAAGATTTTAGTCACCATGAAAATGAATTCTATTTAAAAGATGCTCTTCGTGTTGCGACTGAACTTGCGGCGTCCTGTAAAAACGTGAAAATCGAAGGGTTTAATGTCATTCATTCGATTCGAGCACTTTCATTGAAAACACTTTTAGATTCTTTTGACTTAGATTGTCTTCGCTTTGGATATGATGTCATCGGAGATACGTTTCTTTTACATAAAGACGCTCTCTTGGCGATTTCTTCTAGGAAGACACGATATACAAGCTGTTTTACAAATATGGACATATCCTATGACCCCTTTTCCGAACATGTCGTCATTTTAGAGTATACTGCCGACACAGACTCGTCGATAAAACCTAAATATCCGATTCTTTACCCCTATGAAGAGTTCAGCATTCCTGTCTTTACTTCAGAAACATGTCTCGTTGACGTTCATCCTTGTAGACTACTGGAAGAAGGAAGAAATCATAACGAGAGGACTACATTGAGCCGTTTTGTCTATGATTATATGTGGAAAAGAGTGAGAAATTTGAATATCAATCTACTAAATCCAGCGGAAGTTCAGAGAGCCGAAGAGTTGGGAGCTGTATTTGATCCAAAAACATTACATTTTTACATTCCATCCGATATAAGCGTACTGAAGTTTTCCGAGTATTTTGATTGTCCTTTCTTTACACCTAGAACTAGGAAAGAGTGGTATAATAAAGGAGGTATTCTAGTTGTACCAGTAACATCACCAAAGTTATTTATTCATTTGGCATCCCAGACAAGTAAACTATGGCTTTGTAATGGTGTAGATGAAGGAAAATTTACGGATGAAGATGTTCGATCTCTTCTATATGAAGCACATGTTCCAATGGAAGATATTTTCGAGATTTTAAATCCATTTTATTTTCGAGGGGATCGTAGTCAATATGAGTCTAGATGGGGGGTTGGGATAATGACAAAAAATTCAGAAGAGATAATAAACGATGTTTGTGTAGGCAGAAACACTTGCAATTCGCTGCAGTACAAATTCTTCTTGAATTTCATTTCTAAAATCTTGCAATTGTTTTTCGTACATCAAATGAGAGTCCTTCATAGAACGACCAAGTACAAAAAGAGAGGATATACGATTTTGGTCGAAAAGAATGTATGTCGTAATGCAAATTGGGCGTGGATCATCAATGAAATCGATATGCTGGATTCGAAAAATAAAATTAAAATATCTGAAAATATAAAAGATCCAAGTATACGGAAGTATTTGTATTCTTTTTTTCCTAGAAGTTTACAGCTGAACTTGTCAAAAAATGTGGTAAAAGAGATTCATCGAAACAAGTGTCCAAATGAGATTGGGTCGAGTGAACATTGTATTGAAGAAGAAGCATTCTACAGACTTGCCCTTCATCCAATGATCATTGATAACCGCATTTTTCGTTTAGCAATATCGGGTTTTGAACAGTATAGAACAAAATTGAGAATTCCCGAGGATAGTCCTCTTACATATTTACCGCTGATTTTTTTACCGCAGCCGAATCATATGAAATTACCTCATGTGATCTACTGTACATTAAAAAAAAACGGAAAAGAGAGGAAATATTTTCTCCGGGTACATGATGAAAATACGTTTTATAGCATCATGAAAAATGCCGTAGAAGATTTTTGGTCGAATGACAAGCAGTACAATCTTTTGAAGAAGATGTTAAAAATTGCTAGAAAGGAAAGAAATCATTTCAGTAGTTCACGTGAAAATACATTTGCTTTATGGAGTATTCTTGGTCCAGTAAAAGATATGCTAAACTATGTGATTTACGATACAATTCTTAGAAAAGTTTATATTGTTTCTGTATCTTCTTTTATAAACTGTTACTGTGCTAAGAGTGAAGAACATGAACTACATAAACTGAAAAATGGTTTCCATGGTTTTGACTGTATAGATGATGATTAGAATTGATTTTAGTGGAATATATGATCAAAGCATATCTACAATGTTAGTAGATGCAAACAGTAAAACTCGTAGTATAAAATTTAGAAAAAGAATGGAATAAAATACTGCAATAGCTAACTCAATTTGACAAAGAATGCAGAAGTGTCTGACTTTTGGTATTGCTTGACTTTCAGATTTTGATTTATTTAGTGACTTACTACTGCTGAAAGTATATATTTTTTTACTACGAAGTATCATTTATCTGCTCTGAAAACAAAGACGATAACAAAATTTACTTCTCTACTTCAAGTCTTCTAAATTATATGATACAGTGAATGTTCTCTTTATTTTCATTCGTGAGTACTGACTTGGTTGTCTTATTTGGCTTGGTTGTCTTATTTGGCTTGGTTGTCTTATTTGTCTTATTTGTCTTGTTTGGCTTGTTTGGCTTGTTTGGCTTGTTTGGCTTGTTTGGCTTGTTTGGCTTGTTTGGCTTGTTTGGCTTGTTTGGCTTGTTTGTCTTCGGCAATCATATTTCAACATGTTGATGAAAGTATACGTATTTGAAGAAAGAGAATGCATATATGCTTTTTCAAAGATTATTATACTTTTATATAAACCGGATATAACAGTAATTGTCTTGGAACATAAAATAAAGATACTGTAACTTTTATTTTTCACTTTTTCCATCACGCATTATGTATGAACTCGAGAGTAATTTTCTTGTCCATATGATTCGCCAATATCACTGATAATGTATTCTTCAATTCTAGTGTAGCTTTGTCGACAAGAAATTTCCGGAAACTGTCTATGTGACAAAAAAATAATTCAATGGCGAGAGTTCTTGCTCCAATAATACAAAAATACTTAAAAAAGTGGATTGTTGATAGAGATTTCAAATCTATATCTACAAGTGATGTAAATACACTTTCTGCTTGTAAAGATGAAAGTTGTTTCAGAAGTCTACATGCTAGTTCGATTGTCTCGATGAACAAGGAATAATAATACTCGTCGTGACATGTCACCCTATCTACATCGCTATCTTCACTCTTCGTGAAAATAATTTGATAAATTTGCTCGGCCAAAGAGATTCGATTTGTGATACAATTGGAAGGATGTTGAACCAACTGACTGAGAAATCGAATCGACTTATGGAAAGAAAAAATATTTTCCTTCCAAAGAAGATTTTGACTAAGTTCACATTCCTTGATAATTCTTGTGACCATATGATCTATAAACGATTTGGAGATACTTGATGCAACGCATATATACTTTAACAAATCACCAAAGGTAGTATCCGTTGAGACATCCGAAACAGCTCCTGTGGGAAAAATACTTAATATGTACAACTCCACTTTTTCCAGAATATCTTCTTCCTGTAAATCACATTTTTTACCCACTTCAAATACTTTGATTCCACTAGTTTGGCAGTCAAAAGTTATATTATCCTCTTTAAAAGTATTTATCCCAAATGATTGAAGTGATTTTTCAACTAGTTTATCTGTAAACTGTAAGTTCATCTATGAGTAAGTTGAAATTATGATTATACTTCATAATTTTCTCATTTTTTTTAAAATTTACTTTATGTGAAAAATTGTTTTTTTTTGTGAAAAAAATACGGTGACATAAAACGCAGTCATAATTTTCATCAAAATGAACAGTTCCAGTGAAAAAATTGGTTTGATGTTATCAATGGGTGACATTGTCGATGAATTGGTTGATGAGCACAAGCATATAGCGAGAGCTATCAAAGAGATTAAGATAGCGGAAAAAATGTATTCAGATTTAAAGACTATTTTAAGCAATCGCCCCCCTATAAAAGTTAAGGAACAATACAAGATGTATTATGGACATGGCAAACCATTCCTGAAGGAGTTGATCAAGGATATGGAATTGAAGGTGTCTGATTTGAAGAGAGCCTATTCCGAACTAGATAATTCCGAAGAAGAAGAAGAATGAACTAGATTATATTTCGTTTGTAAATTTTATCGTCGTATTTATTGTAAATGAATGGAGCAAATAGTAAAGGAGTAAAAAAATATCTTCACGTTGAGTATAAATAGAAACCATATTAATTTTTTCGTTAAAAAAAAGAAGAATATGTTTCGTATAGCTCCACTTAACACTTACATCATCAACAATAGACCTCAGATACCAAATGATGTCACTCGTCATTATGATATGAATCTTCGTCTTCAGAAAAGTATGAAGATATTAAATACGTTAGAACATCCTAGTTTACTAAAATGCACGAATGAAAATAAAATTTTTTCACCACTAGACTTGATTTGTGAAAAAGTATTTGCAAAATCGAACATCACTGTTTCGCCAAGTAAAGTTTTACAGGTTCTCCAGTCAGAGCGGCTCAAGAAAGAAGATTATAAAATATGGACTGAAGAAATATGGACAAAACTAGTTCAGAGTTGTACGGCCAAGTCTCGAGTTGATTTTCGTATTCAAAATAGTCAGAGCAGACAGATATCACTTGAACTCAAAATTTTAATTGGAGAATTTCATCTCTATTCTCAGACGATTGTCGAAAGAAATTCTGGGACACTTTTAGGACGGTACTTTTATCTACCAAAAGATTCCCTTCACTTTGACTGGAAAAAAGAAAAAGGAAAAATGTTTATTCGACTAATTGACTTTGACATAAATGATAAGCAATTGTCAAAGACAAAGTTTATAGTAGAAGTAAATGATCACGTAGAGTCAGCAAGGATTCTTGGTGGAGAGATTATAAAAACGAGCGATACTTTACTTGATGAAAAGTTGATTCTATTTCTAAATCTAGTAAATGAAAAAAGTGGAGAAACAGTCCCGTTTCCAAGCACATTCCATATCGCATTTTCAGTGTTCAAGTGAGAAAGTTAGAGAACCACTTTATTTTAGTTTCTTCTTACTTTCTCAACTAAATAATACTCGACAGGAAAGAGTCAAATGTAGAAAGACGAATATCTGAAGTGGGAGAAGTGTGTGCGTTTAAACACTCGTTCTGAGAAGCTGTATTTTGAGAAGTTACAGTCAAAGTCTCTTGTATTTTAAAAAGTGACTCTAGATCCTTTTGTAGGGAGTCAGAAATTGGTAAAATTTCTTCAGAAGGGTCCTCAATCAAGTGACTACGTACAAAGTTACTATCACAATTGATAGCATGACATTCATCAAAATTATAGGTCGGAAGTTCATCAGACTGAGACTTGCTTTCTTCATCACTACAACAGTCATAGTCAGATAAACCACATAAGTAATTTTTAGAAAATTCCAGTACTTTATCTAAATAAATATTGTTATTGATACTTAGTGAAGTGGTTGATGAGCCACCACCGCCACCGCCACCACCACAGCCACAGCCACCACAGCCACCACAGCCGCCACAGCCACTACCTTCATATGTAAATGACAATGAGTCTAGAGTAAACTCATCTCCTATATGTGGTGCCGTGAAAAGAACACCTGTGTGAACAAGTGTATCAGTAGCCCATGAAGGAAGTGTAAATGTAGTAGACACCGAACCAGTAGTATCTAAGGGAAGAAGCGTATAATTTGTGGTCAAACGGGTTTTATTTGATACTATATATGCCCATAAGAATGCATTCCCCTGATTCGAACAGCCTTTGACAGTCATTAGAATAGGTTTCAAAACTGGGAAAGTACGAATGATGCGATAAATACCAGGAGTACTAAAATTTTGTAGAGACTTGACTACAACACTATTTCCTGCACTGTTAAACTTGAACGAGACAGCTTGATTATGTAGCCACTCATACTCTGAGTACTCTGATACTTCATAGACTAGACTCATAGTTCTGAAACAAAGACTATATATATCCTTTTTCTTATAGTAAGAAGTATAATATTTTTTGTATGCAACCAATATTTTGAAATTTTAACATCTGATACAGGCATTTTCCGGCGTTAAAAATGTAAAAAGGTGTAAAATTTAAAAGTTGGAAAAAAAATGATTTTTTATTGTCTTCATCTCCATCATATGTCATTGTCAAGACTTATAATAGATAGACGAAATCTAGGAGAAAGAAGAAATGAATTCTTTTATCTCGTCTCAAGATATAGGAATTCTATTGGAGTCTGCTCCAGAAATTCACGACCGCCATAGTAAAATTGTATCTTTACCTCGATCTAATCGTAAAGTAACGATTTTGACAAAAAAGGGGGAAATGGGGGGAAATGTGGAAAGTAGATCCACAAGTACTCCACAAAAATTCCAGAAGAAAGAACCATCGATACTTGTGAAGAATAAAAATCATATTCCTCGACAAAATATCCCTCCTCTCACAGAGCCCATAGAGCCCACAGAGCCCACAGAGCCTGTATCTAAGTCGAAAAACACATCAACAGCTCCTCTTACCTATCTTCAAGTTCTTATTGAACAAGCGATACCGGGACCATTTTTGTCACATAATGATGATTTCGAGGAGCTCTTAGTGCAGTTTCCAGAAAACCTCAAAAATGATCTCATATCGCTTCGACATCTATGGTCACGTGTGGTTGAAATTATTTTGGATTTGGGACGGGTCAGTTACCTTCTCATTACACGGGAGGCTAGCCACGGTCTTCAGAAATATGAATTATCGAACATAATGGTTGATCACGAGCTTTTGGACACGATCTGTTTAAACATAGGCGAGTTTTCAGCTTTGGACAATCGAGCTGGTATTAGCGGTACACTGCATCGTATTTCAAGAAAACTCAGTCGTTCCGGGAGTACAATTGGTCTCACCATCCGTATCGGTCGTGCAATCGATGGATTACATGCTTTGTTGAAACATGAACTCAATTCAGGAAAATCAATACTTCTTGTCGGCCGTCCAGGTTCAGGAAAGACAACTCTCATACGTGATTGTGCAAAGTATCTCGGTGATTCCAAACGTGTAGAGGTCGTGGATACAAGTAATGAAATTGCAGGCGATGGTGATATACCACACTCTGCAATTGGCCAGAGTCGAAGAATGATGGTATCGAATCGTCATAATCAGCATATGGTCATGTTGGAAACAGTTCAGAACCACAATCCAGAAACTCTTATTATTGATGAAATCGGTTCAGCACACGAGGTAAGTGCGGCAAGAGACGTTTCCCAAAGAGGTGTACAACTCATTGCAACCGTTCATGGTACAACTTTATCTGATGTGACAAACTCGCCAGTACTAGTAAAACTCCTTGGGGATATTCATACAGTTATACTTTCTGGTAAAGAAACCGAAGAACGAAAATGTCTATCGAAAAGTACTAGAGAGAGAATGGGTACATCTTGTTTTGATGTTCTGGTCGAAATACACAAACCCGGGTGTCTTGTTGTTGTATCTGATACAGATGTTGCCGTAGATAATCTATTGAAAAAACGGCCTTATGATGTGGAATTACGGGTCCTAAAAGAAGATGGAACCGTGGAGGTGGTACCAACTATAAGTTCAAGTACATGGTAGCTAATCGGCTTAAAGAGTTCTTTCTAGCTTTTATTCTTCTTAGAAAATCGTAGTATATTCAAATAACAAAAAAAAATTAAAGATAAGAATATATATTACTTATATATAAAGAGAGCAGACGAGTTGCAAAAACTAAAATGTTGACTTATATATAAAGAGAGCAGACGAGTTGCAAAAACTAAAATGTTGACTTATATATAAAGAGAGCAGACGAGAGCAGACGAACTGTTGCAAAAACTAAAATGTTGATATATTTTTAAGAGAGCAGACAAATTGCAAAAACAAAAGATAGATGACTTTAAGAGAGCAGACAAATTGCAAAAACAAAAGATAGATGACATATTTTTAAGAGCGGAAGAGAGCAGACGAGTCCGCAAAAACAAAAATGTATATTGTCTTTAAGTTCAGATCGAATTATAAAAAGTCCTAGAATTTGTAAAGAATTAATAAAGTCTGAAACAACTGTTGAAAAGAAGAAGTTTGTTTCTTCAATATAAATATGTACTCTATTTTTAGTAAGTATATAGTATAGTAATATTTTCCTCTCAAAACTCTGTATAAATTATAAAAATGAAATCATTTGCTTTGTTATTATTTCTTATTGGTTTAATTATGCTCGTGATTGGTTATACGTCAATCCAAATTAAATGTCCACCACCACGTATCGAATATCGTTTTGTTCCACGTTCTTTCATTGAAGAGCAACTAAGTACTAATGCTTTGGACGCAGTCAATAGTATGTTTGCAGACTCGGATCCATTCTTCTTACAAGATGATGTCACTAATAATAAAGACAAAGGATCAAATTTTTACTCTGCGAAGAAAACAAATTAGTAAGCTAAATAGGCTTGAATAGTTGTTTCAAACTTTATTAATTCTTTACAAATTCTAGGATTTTGCTATCTAAAAAATTGTCTATTCTTCCGAAAAATCTTCTTCCCCCAGCGGTATATACGAAGCCCCTCTTGCGATTGATTGTTCGTTGAAGCAAACACCTCGAGAAAGACCATTATCATTCATATCGTAAGATGTCATCAATTTTTGAATGATTTGCCGATGAAAAAAATCAATTTTTTTCCCGACAACAGAAGGAACGCCCTTTTCCATTGGAGGTAGTAGTGGAAGTGGAAGCGTTTTTGTTTTTTCAAGTTGTCGAATTGCATCCATGATTTCAAGTAGTTCAGGCAACTTCTTCAAGGACGCAATCGTTTCAGAACAAGGCGACAGTGCGAGAACATCTTCCACGGAAGCATTTGGTAGAAGAAGATGCTCTTCCATGGTTTTCGTTGCCTCATGAAGAAGAAGAAATTCAATGTTCACGGTTTCACCAGCTTTTAGAGACTTTACCGGTGTAAATTTACCACTACACTCTATTTTTCCAGAGTTGCTAAAATACTTCTTTACCGAGGATAGGAGAATATTTTCATCGCTCATCAGAAGTAAGTCCATGTTTTTTTCGCCGAAAGATCCACTTTCAAACCCAATGTGCCAATCGTCAAACGTTTCGGCATCCGTCTCGGAAAAGAAAAAGTTACATAGTGCAGCTCTCGATGGAACGTCAATCGAGACGACAAAACCATTCGACGACCATTTTGACGAATGGCAGATGAAAAGACAAAGTCGTTTTGTGACGGATTCGGTCTGAGTGGTTGAGACAAGTACTGTCAAAGATCCTTCTCTCCTTGTTTGTAAAAGATTGGAAATGTACGCTCCGTAAACAGGAATAAAAGTCTCATGGAATGACCATTCAGGAAGAACAATGACCAATTTTGGGTCAGAGACAAGTTCTTTATTATCCAATACAGAGTGGAAGAAATCAATCGGAGAAGAAGGGATATGGGGTACATCTTTGCAGAAATTACGGGTATGAACTGCATGTTTACTTGAAGGATACGTAACAATCCGTGTTAAGGAAGATTTTGAAGCACCATAAAAGACTAATGATTTGTAGTGATGATTGGAAAACCATTTTGAATTTGAACTTCTGGAAATTCCTTCCTTAAAATTCGAAAGAGACAGTGCATCCATGACTACAGAGACAGTTCCATCTTCACTCCCAATGTGATCCAATAATACTGGTGGAACGGTGAAATTTTGACGATTACTGTCAGCCTTTAGGCAAAACTGATAATAAGTCACATTATCGGCCAATGGGACTGTCTTACTTGCGATAATGTAGATCATTCTGTTATATTAGCTTATCGAAATTTTTATAAGCCAATATTCGTAGGGTTTAGGAATAGATGTAAAATAATCGTTTCATTTTTTCCGCTCTGAAAACACTACAAATCCCTGATATTCTCTAGTAAAGCTTGCGCTCTACTACTGGGATAGTCTGTTCTGTTACCGCCTCAGGCGAAGACGGAGAATTCTAAACTTCACGATTCTATTTTAA
>Ga0209355_1000968_pt1 | contig 16659 bp, 14 predicted proteins | sample LauGreSBDMM110SN_3_FD_187563 | JGI IMG/M metagenome (GOLD analysis project Ga0209355, IMG submission 187563) | Freshwater lake microbial communities from Lake Michigan, USA - Sp13.BD.MM110.SN (SPAdes) (version 2) | ecosystem: Environmental > Aquatic > Freshwater > Lake | place: Lake Michigan...
GATAAGCTTGGCGTGGCCCGTCCCACCTTCTACCGCTGGTATGCGAGGTACCAGACGCGTGGTGAGGCGGGCTTAAATAATCACTACCGCGGGCCTGCACGACCTTGGAACCGCTTGCCTGAGAAGGTAAGGGCCAGGCTCATTGAGTTGGCATTAGAAGAGCCTGAACTCTCACCTCGGGAGTTGGCGGTGCGCTTCACCCATGCCCAGGGCTACTACGTGAGTGAGTCGACGGTATACCGATTGCTCAAATCACATGACCTGATCACGAGTCCTGCGTTTGTGGTGATCAAAGCTGCCAATGAGTTTAAAGACAAGACCACGGGGGTGAACCAGTTGTGGCAGACCGACTTTACCTACTTCAAGGTAATAGGCTGGGGTTGGTTCTACCTCTCAACGATCTTGGACGACTACTCGCGCTACATCATTGCGTGGCGGCTTTGCACCACGATGCAGGCAGCGGATGTGACTCAGACGCTTGAAGTGGCGCTTCGGATCTCGGGGTGTCAGAGTGCACGGGTTGAACACAAGCCACGCTTGCTGAGTGATAACGGGCCGTGCTACATCTCGCAGGAATTAGCGCTCTGGCTCAAAGGTCAAGGGATGAGGCATGTCAGGGGAGCGCCCAATCATCCGCAGACACAGGGCAAGATTGAGCGCTGGCATCAGAGTCTCAAGAACTGCGTCTTGCTAGAGCACTACTACCTGCCAGGAGACCTAGAGCAATCGGTGGGGGAGTTTGTGGCGTACTACAACCATCAGCGGTATCACGAAAGCCTGAGCAACCTAACCCCAGCCGATGTGTACTTTGGAAGGGGTGAATCAATACTTGAGGAGAGGAGAAAAATCAAAGAGCAAACAATCCAAAGCAGAAGGCTACAACACCAACTTGAAACCGTTTAAACTTTATAACCATTGAGCCAATCTCTCCTTTAAGAAACTAGCCCATCTGTCTCAAACCATTTGAAGACGGACAGCTAAGCATTCTAAGATCCGTGAACTTGGTGATTCATTGATCACCAAATTAATCATAGACCCAAACTGTCTGCTGCACCGTAGGAAGTCCAGAATGCCGCTTCTTTTATTTTCTGCATAAATTGACTTTAATTAGTGGTTAACCTATATTGATTGGAGTGGAACTTAATTCTGGATAAATGATGGATAAATCGCTACAAAATCCTATCCGTAGAACCTGCTTGGCATCGGCATTTTTAAGCCTTGCTTATCCTTCATTGCTTCATGCGCAACAATTTCCAAATAAACCTATTCGTTTCGTCGTTCCATTTCCACCAGGGGGTGGAAACGATTTGCTCGCACGAATTACGTCTCAGAAGATATCGGAGTCGATAGGACAATCCATCGTTATTGAAAACCGGCCTGGTGCAAGCGGACAAGTTGGTACTGAATATGTTGTTCGTTCAGCGCCAGATGGATACACGATGGTGACCGCAGGAACGCCGCTGACCATTTCCCAAGCAGCTGGCAAGGTTTTGCCATATGACGCACTCAAAGACTTCACCCCCATATCACTGATGGTTTTACAACCAAACGTACTTGTCGTGCACCCAAGTGTTCCTGCCAATACGCTAGAACAACTCATAGCTCTTGCCAAGGCCAAGCCGGGCGTACTCTCTTATGCCGTTGGTTCCAATGGAAGCGCGCCTCATCTTGCCGGTGAACTTTTAAAATCAATGGCAGGCATTGATATTTTGCACGTGCCATACAACGGAGCTGCACCTGCTTTGCACGGGCTGTTAGCAGGACAGGTCACCATGGCATTTGATAATCCGGCAACTTCTATCCCCTATATACAAAGTGGCAAATTGCGAGCAATTGCTGTGACGAGTCGAACACGAGCGCCACAATTACCTGATGTTCCAGCTATAGCGGAAGTTGGACTCAATGGATATTCTGTAGATTCTTGGTTTGGTGTTGTAGGACCTGCCAATATGCCAAAGGCAATTGTTGATCGATTAAGCTCTGAATTTGCTCGCGCTCTCAATTTGCCTGAAATTAAAGAAAGACTGACTCAGCAAGGATTCACAGTGGTTGGCGGGTCTGCCGACGAATTCTCATCATTCATTAGAAATGATATTGCCAACTGGAAAAAAATTCTAACGCTCTCAAAAGTAAAGCTAGATTAAAAATGACGAAATGCGCGATTCTAGATGACTATCAAGGAATAGCGCGTTCATTGGCTGATTGGGAAAAGCTGAACATTGAAACCCTATTTTTTAGCGACCATTTTTTTGATGAAGCTTCGCTTATCGATGCAATCAAAGATTGTGAAATTGTCGTCGCAATGCGAGAACGCACCCTATTCGATAGAGCCTTGCTTGAGAAGCTTACGAATCTCAAGCTATTGGTAACAACCGCTCGCAGAAACCCATCCATCGATATACTTGCCGCCGAATCTTTGGGCATTGCGGTTTGCGGCTCAGACGCAAAGACATACCCAACTGCCGAACTGACATGGGCACTTATTTTGGCGTTGGTGCGACATGTTGCATTCGAAGATGCACAGATGCGGCTTAAAAAAAATTGGCAAATGAAAGTCGGTGTTGATATTTATGGGAAAACACTTGGATTGCTAGGCCTTGGAACCATCGGTGTTCGCGTCGCAAGAGTAGCGCTCGCATTTGATATGAAAGTGATTGCTTGGAGTAATAACCTCACTAGGGAACGTTGCGAGGAAAACCATGTTGAATATGTATCGAAAGATGAGCTGATTGCGCGATCAGATATCCTTTCTATTCACACTCAACTTAGCAAACGTACAGAAGGTTTAATTGGGCATAACGAATTTGCAAAGATGAAACCAACGGCATATCTGATTAACACTTCTCGCGCTTTCATTGTGAATGAGGAAGCCTTATTGGATGCACTGGACCGCAAATTAATTGCTGGGGCTGGTATCGATGTGTATGAGGCTGAGCCCTTACCTTTTGACCACCCTTTGAGAAGCAGGTCCAACACCGTGTTAACGCCTCATATCGGCTACGTTAGTGAAGATAATTACAGGATGTGGTTCACGCAAATTGTTGAGAATATTGATTCGTGGCTTGCAGGTAAAGTCATTCGTCGCATGGACGCAACCATCAACATCGACCGTTCACTTTAAATACTCTATGAAGTTGCGACTTGCCATACTTGATGATTTCCAGGGCGTTGCACTGAACATGGCAGATTGGCTTGCGCTTAAAGATCGAGTTGAAATCACTGTGTTTCATGACGCAGAGCTCAATTTTGAAAAACTGGTCGAGAGACTTCAACCGTTTGATTTGATTGCCACAGTGCGTGAACGCACACCATTTACTCGCCAATTAATTGCCCGCTTACCACGACTTCAATTACTGGTTACGACTGGCATGTTTAATCGATCTTTCGATCTTGTTGCCTTAGGCGAGAGAAACATCACAACTTGCGGAACAACTTCTTCTTGGGTCTCAACCAGCGAGATGACTTGGGCCTTGATTCTTGCACTCGCTAGAAACGTACATCTCGAAAATTTAGCGATGCGCAGTGGAAAATGGCAAACAACCGTTGGAGCTGGACTTGAGGGGAAGCGTTTAGGTCTTATCGGTTTAGGCAAGATTGCGACGCATGTGGCGCGCATTGCCAAAGCATTTGATATGGAGGTTGTTGCGTGGAGTCGAAATCTGAATGAGGCACGATGCAAGGAGGTAGGTGTTCGCTTGGTGGACAAGGCGGAACTTTTTTCTAGCTCAGACTTTATTTCACTTCACTATGTTTTAACGGAAAGCACACGCCATTTGATCACGGCACGTGATTTTGAAATGATGAAACCGAGCGCCTATTTTGTGAACACATCGCGCGGACAGTTGATTGATGAAATGGCTTTGGTGGATGTTTTACAACGCCGTTCCATTGCAGGTGCTGGACTTGATGTATACGAAACAGAGCCATTGTCGCCTGATCATCCATTGCTTCTACTTAATAACGTGGTGCTGACCCCCCACCTTGGTTATGTCACGCATGACCAGTACGCTACTTATTACACGCAGACCGTTGAAAATATCGTGGCATTTCTTGATTGCAACCCCATTCGTCAGTTGCGTACACCACCAACATGATTTTTAAATCAATCAGCCAAAGTTATAAATTGCTTGATATGAGTTGCCAGTTCGTTAGTGTGAGACTCTAATGCCACACGCCCTGCATTGAGAATGGTTGCTCCACGAGTGTTGGTACGGCAGGGAGGGGGCAGGTCACCCCTGCAGTGTTAAGACCCCTTTAAACCACTACTTTTCCCAATGAATTCATTGAATTAGCAGCTTATTGGTAACTCAAAGTAGTATGTTGTGAAATAAATTTTCTTCTTACTACTTATTTTAAAAATTTTGAGGAGGCGTTTAAACGCCAAATAGTTACTTGATATGCAAGCCACCATCAACTACCAAATTACTCCCTGTAACAAACGACGCTTCAAAGGAAGCCATCCATAGAATAGGCCACACGATTTCATCTGGACTTGCCCAACGACCAAGCAAAGATGTGTCTTTTCGTTCAGATTTAAGCTGCTCAACTAACTACGCTCTAAAATTATAGTCCAGCCCGACAGGCGGACAAATTTACAAAGTTTAAAGCAAATTTTTTGAATTTTTCCATATAACTTTTTGAGCGCTCTGCAATCAGCACATGCATTGATTAGACGATTGAGCTTAGCGCAGTTATTTTTTTATCCGCCTCTTGATGACAGCTCTGACGCGATCGTCCGCCCGATCAGATAGCCGCTTGTGTAAGCAACAAGCAGTCCATTGCCACTGAGATAGCCAGTACAAGTGTCACCAGAAACACCGGCGATGGCATTACCGCCAGCGTAAAGTCCGGAGATATTTTGGCCATTCGGAAGCATTACCCGGCAAGCGGCATCAACCACAAGTCCACCCTGTGTGTGGGCAACTGCGCCAGTGATACGCGCAGCGAAATAAGGGGGTGTAAGCGGCTTCTCCGGAGGCATGCGTCCAAAGACATCGGGGCTGCCTCGTGACTGTTTGGCCCACTGCTGCAAAGTCGCTTCCAAAGCTGCTTCTGGAATGCCAAATGACTGCGCCAATGCCGCTGTATCCGCAGCTTGGACTATGCCGCCGCGTTCCATAGCTTGACGCATCACTAGAACGCTAGAGACCTGATTTTGAATATGCTGATCCCAGATGAAATATGCGACTTGACCTTGCTGTTGCCGATAGACCCGAGCTAAGCTCGAATAGTCTTGTAACTCGTCGACGAAACGCACCCCGGTGGCGTTTACCGCGATGCCGCCCTGGTTGAGCACAGGGGGCGTCACCCGGGTACCGTCGGCAAATATGCAATCGCGACCCTGGTAGCTGCTCAGGTTTGCAAGCGAGGCTCCTAGCTGCTGGCCCCAGTCCAGTGCATTGCCAAGGTCCTTCACTGAACCGATGTGTGGGGCACCGTCCATTTCAGGTATGTGCATTGACACCAGTTCTGTTCTTGCGCCGAAGCCGCCACAGGCCAGAACTACGCAAGATGCCTTGACTTTAAGAGTCTGCGACGCGCGCAGTGCACTTACTCCGGTGATACCGACAAGCGCATCCCCCGTGAGCCCTGTGCAGATGGTCTGATCAAGGATTTCGACCTTGGTACAGGCCTCAACAAAACCGCGCAGGGCCGCCAGTACCGGTGGTCCGCCGCGCTCAGGATGAGCGTGCATGCGAACCACGCTGTGGCCAAGCCAGGTCAGCTCTGGTGCTAATTCAAGATCGACCCCAACCTGATCTACCAGCCAATGCAGGGTTTCGGCCGAGTTATCGCAAATAGCCCGAGCCAGTCGTAGGTCAACACGACCCTTATTTTTTTTAAGGATGTCGGCCAGCAGTAGATCGGGACTGTCATCGATTCCTGCCGCGCGTTGAAAGCGCGTGCCGGCAGCTGGTATGAAATTACTTGCAATGGCGCTGTTACAGGCAACGGACAAGTCCCGCTCGATCAGCGTTACCCTCAGGTGTGGCGCGTTTGTTGCGATCGCTGCTGCAGCAGTCAACCCGGTGCCGCCTGCACCGACAATCACCACGTCGGTGTCGAGCCAGTGGGGATCATTCATCTTGGCTTCCTATCAACTATCAGACTACTCATTGACAGATGGGCCAGATGCGAGCAGGACGTGTAACTCTCGGCCTATAAATATTGCGAAGTAGCTTTTGGGGTCAAACTCAGGATGTTTCATTGGGGCTTCTGCGCCCAAAACAAGGTCCATGGGAAGCGCCAGTAAGGCCAACTTGGTTCTGTGCTTCCCTCGGTTTCTGCAAATGGTTCGATCACCGCCTTCACAAAGCCAGCGGCGGTAAAAGCCGCGTCCATGTCCATGCGGTTGAAGGCCGTTAAAAAACCTTCATTGTTACGCACCGAATGGCCATCGAGTAAAAATTCCAACCAAGGTTCGCGGGCACGAAAATCCAGATGCACTACCAACCCACCGGGCTTAAGCAAGCGGTACGACTCGGTTAAAACCTTTTTAATTGTATCGACCGGTAACTCATGCAGCATTTGAGTGGACGTCACCAAATCAAAAGTCTCGTTGCTGTAGTGCGGGTTGGCGGCATCAGCTTGTTCAAACCTGATGTTGCGCAGGCCCTCCTCTTTGGCGGTGTGTGCAGCCAGGCGCAAGCATGGTTCCGACAGGTCAATGCCGATGACCTGGGCATGCTCAAAAGTTTGAGCAATAGGAAAACTGCATTTGCCAAATCCGCAACCCATGTTCAACACATTGTGGAAGTTTCCGTGGCTTTTCAGCCACTGAGCAAAACGCTCGTGGGCTTCAAAACGGCGGGTATTTGGGTGGATGGAGGTAGCGCTCGCTTGGTACATCAGGCCATCAAAGTCCGCCCCAATCAAATTGCCAGGGTGTTGATGGATGTCGACTGCATGGTAGTAGTCCGGGATCGGCATTGCTGGGTTGAGCTTTAACCAGGGGCTGTCGGAGGCGGGATGCAATTGTTCGTTGACCCAATCAGAGCGTTGAGACAGCGCCTTTGCCAATCCCCAACGGGGGTCAGAGTACTTCATGCGCTGGTAGTGACGCTCTATGAAACAAAACCAGTGGTACAACGGCATATCAGTAACTTGGTCACCGGCTTGTTCGCTGCTGTTGATGGAGTGACCTATGGTCGTCGCTTGATAGTCAGCATGCAAAGTTGGGTAGAGGTTGTTGGCCCACTGTTGGCGCATGCTACCGATGAGCTCTTGAAAGGCGGTGGTGGAGCGGTCAAAGTTTTTCATGCTCAGTTCTCTGGTTTTGTGGGCACCAGCGGTTTGCTACGCCCTGATGTGGATTTGGCCCTTCCGTCCATGACCTCGAACAAATGTGCCACAAAAGCCTCCCTGTCATGCTGCAACACTTTTGCTTCTTGCGGCGTGGGTGAATACTTGTCTAGTTGGCCTTCCCCCACAATACCGACCTCGGTGAGCACAAATTCCAAGCACCTCATTCTGTCGCGCAACACATGAAGCTCGGCGGCCATTACCAAAAGCATTTGCCCCATGCGGTCGATGCCAGCCGACTCGAAAAACTGAAGCTCTGGCTCATCTCTCTTATCGGTTTTGCTGGTAGGAGTGGGTGTCATGGTGCCGTCTCAAAATTTCTCAGTTATATTTTCAAGGCGAAGCCTAGAACAAAGAATGGATGCATTGCATGACATCTGCCACCTGCTTGGTAAGGGTGTATTTGGCTGCAATATTAAACAGTTTGAGTGCATGGCTTGCGGTGCTAGAATTGTAATCGTGTTTGGTCGGCAAGGTGAATATGTACGCCAACTTGTTGACATTGGTGACGCGAGCGCAGCCTTGGGCGGTGTAGAGGCATGCATTCATGATTAGCAAAGATGGGCGTTTGCCTAGTGATTTTGGATGATCAAAGCCTGAGGCCTATTGAGCCGTAGTCGGGTCGGCTCAAACATTCAATGAACGCGGCCTGATCCAATATTGGAGACATACACATGACCCAGCCTTTGCCAGGACAAATAGCTTATCCCGATGTATTTCAACCTATGGTTCTCAATCGGCTCCATTTGCGTAATCGTATTTTTGTTCCGGCGCACACCACTAACTTTGGCGAAAATCATTTACCTAGCATGCGGCATGTGGCGTATCACAGCGAACGTGCGCAGGGAGGTGCAGCTGCGATCATTTTTGAAGCGATTCGGGTAATGGACAACACTTTGGGGCGACCCCAAGGTGTTTCGGGCTACCTTCCTGGTGCTGTAGAAGCTTTTGCAAAAGTGGTGCAAGCTGTTCACGCCCATGGAGCGGTCATGATTGCGCAAATTTGTCACATGGGTCGCCAAATCGATGGTGAGTTTGAACGTACAGTTTCGGTTTCAGCCAGCGACTTGCGTTGGTCTATGAGTGCCACGCATCCTCGCTCCCTAGATCGGTGTGAAATGGACCTGATATGTCAAGCCCATGTCAAGGTTGCGCTCAATATGGTTGAGGCTGGAATGGATGGCATTGAACTGCATTGGGGTCACGGACACTTGCTACAACAATTTTTGTCGCCGGCCTCCAATCAGCGAGATGACGAATACGGCGGAAATGTCCAAAATCGTATGCGCTTTCCCCTAGAGGTATTAAAGGCAGTGCGAGATGCTGTTGGACCAGACTTTTGCTTAGGAATTCGTATCAGTGCAGAAGAGTTCATGCCAGGTGGTCTGACCTTGCCAATGTCGGAAGTCATTGCCGTTTCGGCTGCACAAGCTTGCGCAATTGACTTTATCCATGTTTCACATTCGGCCTATCACATGAGCCATTCATTGGGAACCCAAATGGCTGATATGGCGTTTGGTGTGGAAGAGTTTAGAGCGTTGCCCCGCGGCATCAAACAGGCCTTACTCAGTGCCAAATTGAAGACGGCTGTTCTTACAGTATGCAAGTACAGAGACATGCAAGACGCGCAAAACATGATTGCTGCGGGCCATGCTGACATGGTGGGCATGGCACGCGCCCACATAGCCGATCCAAACATCGTTAACAAATATGCACAAGGTCGAGTTGATGAGGTGCGTCATTGCATAGGTTGTAACCAGGGCTGTTCTCAGCGACTGGAGAGAAATTTAGCGATCACTTGCTTGATTAATCCTCGTGCGGGGCTGGAAATGCGCTGGCCAGAGGCAGTACAAGACCAAGCGCATCAGGTGAAAAAAATCTTGGTTATTGGTGGCGGTCCAGCAGGTTGTGAAGCTGCTTGGGTGGCTGCCGCGCGTGGCCACAGTGTTACCTTGTGGGAGCGGTCGGATCAACTTGGAGGGCAATTGCGTTGGACGCAGCATATGCCACTGCGCCAAGATTTTTCTCATTTATTCTCACATCAATTGAACATGCTTAAACGCTATGGTGTGCAAATTCAATATAACAAAGAGGCTAGCCCTCAGGACGTGCACAGCAGCGGATTTGATGAGGTGGTCATTGCCACCGGAGCTCAAGCTGCCCCCCTGCTGATGGCCAATGGTCGGCCAATGATCACCCAGGAGCAAGCTTTGGCTAATCCTGAGGCATTGGGTCAGCGAGTGGCTTTTTACGATGTGACAGGCGAATGGACAGCCTTGTCGGTGATCGAACACTTGGCAGATCTTGGTAAACAAATCAGTGTATTTACGCCCATGGCGGCATTTGCATGGCGGACCACCATTTACTCCACCTTGTCCAACCGAAAGAGATTGCGTGAAAAAGGCGTTCGTCTGGTACTGCTGCGTCAAATTTTGGATTTTGACGCCAACACGCTCACAATGGAAGATGTTTCCACAGGTGAAAAATTGACTCAGGCTGGATTTGACAGTGTAGTGGGTGCCCAGTATGGCAAAGCGCAGTATGAGCTTGAGCATGGTATCAAGGCCTTGGCCAAATCAGGAGGTGCCTTGTCGACCCTGCACATTGCTGGGGATTGTGTAAGCCCGCGCACTGCTATTGAGGCCGTGTATGAGGGACATTCAGTGGCTCGCAGTTTGTGAGAACAGCGATGAGCACATCCACAATGTCGATCAGAACGAACGCATCCGAGTTAGTGGCTGTCACTGGTGGCAGTGGCTTTATTGGCTTGAGCTTGATCGAGCACTTGCTGTCTCAAGGCCACGCTGTGTTGGCCCATTCTCTGGACTCATTGCCGCCAATGGCCTTGGAAGCTTTTGCTCAACTACCAGGGCGTTTAGTCACTGCGCAAGGAGATATCCGAGACGTCCATTTGAGCCAGTGTTTTGGCGACCATGGGGTAACGCATTTATTTCACGGCGCGGTCATTACCGCTGGCCTTGCACGTGAAAAATCTGCTGCGATGGAAATTTTGGATGTTAACGTTTTGGGAACGGTCAATGCCTTGGACGCTTGTGTAAAAGCAGGTGTGCGTCGCGTAGCCTTGGCCAGCTCTTCAGCGGTCTATGGTACCGCCATATTTGATGGGGAAAATCTTTCTGAGGGGCAACCCGTCGCGCCGGTGAACTTGTACGGCATTGGAAAGATGACGGTAGAGCACATTGGTCAGCGCTATGGCTTTCTGCACGAAATGCGTGTTGTTAATGCACGCATCGCTGCCGCATTTGGTCCTTGGGAGCGTGATACCGGCATGCGAGACACTTTGTCTCCGTTGTGGCAAATTGCCCAGCATTGGGCTCGCGGAAAATCTGTTTGCTTGCCTGCATCAGGTCAGCGTGACTGGGTGTATTCGGCTTATGTAGCCGCAGCCGTGGCCGGCCTGTTGCTAAGTGATAAATTGCAACATCACACCTACAATATTTCTCCCGGTGAGGCGTGGCATCCACAGGTGTTTTGTCAGGCTCTGCAAAATTTAGACCCAAACTTTGATTGGTCTATGGCACCACCTAATGCGCCTACCAACATTGATTTTTTCGATGACCTGACACGCCAGCGAAATTCCTTGATGACGGTTCGGGCTCATGCGGAGGGTTGGTCTGCACAAAACAGTGTACTAACTCAGGCGGAGCTATACGCACAGTGGGTTATTACTCACCGAGCCTGGTTCACTTGAACCAGACTGGGAGATTTAATTGCCGTACATCACGGATGGTAAATAGGTCGCAATTCCTGGAAACATCCACAGCAGCCAACAAGCAAAAATCAGCGCTAGGAATGAGGGCAAGGCCCCTTTGGAAATGTACAAAATATCTCGATTTGAGAGCCCTTGAATTACAAAAAGATTGAAGCCTACAGGAGGGGTGATGGTGGCAATCTCTACCACCAAGACAATGTAAATGCCAAACCAAATTGGGTCGATGCCTGCGGCATTGATCATTGGCATTACCACTGACAACGTTAACACAATCATTGAAACGCCATCCAAAAAGCAGCCCAGAATCACATATAAAATTGTCAAGGCAATGATTAACATCGATGGTGAGAGTTGCCATTCAATAATTAAGCCTGCCATTGCTTTTGGTATCCCTGTAAAGCCCATTGCAACCGTGGTGAATGCAGCCCCTGCAATAATGAAGGCCAGCATGCAAGACGTTTCTGTGGCCTGCAAGAGGCTTTCTTGGAAACTCTTCCAAGTTAAAGTGCCCGTTAGGCCGGCCAATATCAGCGCACCCATTACCCCGACACCCGCCGCCTCGGTAGCAGTGGCAAAACCGGCATAAATAGACCCAATCACCAATACGATCAAGCCAATGATGGGCAGCAATCGGCGAGAGGCATGCATTTTTTCACCAAAGCTCATTGGCGGGTCAGCAGCAGGGATGGCTTTTGGGTTCATCCAAGCATGCAGCATGATGCAGCCCATGAACAAGAGAACCAAAAGGATGCCGGGTAATATTCCAGCGATAAACAATCTTGCAATAGATACATTGGCCGCGACGCCGTAGACGATCATGATGATCGACGGCGGAATCATGATCCCCAGTGTGCCTGCCCCGGCAAGAGAGCCAAGCACGACTTGTTCGTTGTACCCGCGTTTAATTAACTCAGGTACCGTCATGCGTCCAATCGTGACCGCGGTGGCAGTGGATGACCCCGAAACGGCCGCAAAAATCCCTGAGCCAATCACATTGATGTGCAATAAACGTCCTGGTAAGCGGCGCACCCAAGGCGCTAAACCGGTAAACATATCTTCTGACAATCGCGTTCGAAATAGCACCTCACCCATCCATATAAACAACGGTAATGCAGTCATGGCCCATTCTGAGCTTTGACCCCAAACGGTGGTAGCCAGCAATTTACCAACGGGCGCGTTGGAGAAAAAGGCTATGCCCATCACCCCCACCATGATCAAGGAAAGGGCGATCCAAAGACCGCTGCCTAAAAATAAAAAAACTGCAGATAGCAGAATAATGACCGCTGTTGTTTGTTCCATTTGAATTACTCGTGAGCGGCGTGACGGTCTTCAGGATTCTCTGATTTGTTACGTTCGTAGGATGGCGCTTGGCCACTAATCACGCATACAAAATCGTCCACGAAGGCAATGAACAATAAGACCACTCCGATGGTCATTCCGATTTGAGGGATCCATTTTGGAATGGGCACGAGCCCCACCGTGTAGTCAGGAAACAAAATTCCGTCATGGACCATGTCGAAACAGTAGTAGCTGAAATACCCCATCAAAGCAGTTCCACACGCTAGGCATCCAATTTCTGCAATCCTGGCTGCACCTGGAGAAAGACGCTCGATTAGCAACTTAACGCGGATATGGCCACCACGGCGTAACGTAAAGGCCAAAGCCAAAAAAGAAGATGCAGCAAGACAAAGACGGGCAAAGTCATCGGCCGAGGGAATCATCCAACCAAATAAACGGCCAAACACTTGCGCCATTACCAAGAAACCGATCATGAAAAGGAAAAAAGCTGCTAACAAGCCGCTCCCAAAATAGAGCTTGTCTAAAAAATGACGCATAAAAGACCGTATTTAAAAAGCCTGCAACTAAGGGCAGGCTGTATGAGAATTATTTAAGTTTTGAATAGTAGGCGTCGATGACTTTTTTACCATCTGGTCCAGCTTTCTTTAACCAGTCTTCTAACATTTGGTCGCCGATTTTTTTCAACTCAGATTTAAAGACTGGGCTGATGGGAGCTAATGACATTCCATTTTTAACAAGTTCTTTAGGTGAGTTGTCATTTTCGGCCTGACTCCAATCCCATCCGCGTTTTTCAGCAATCGCGGCTTGTTCTAGCACAACCTTGCGCACAGATTCAGGCAGTGCCTGGAAACTCTTCTCGTTGACAAATACGACATTTTTAGGGACCCATGCTTGTGTGTCGTAAACAAACTTGGTGTAATCCCAAGCCTTGCTGGTGACTGCAGTGGGCCCTGAAGTGAACATGGTGTCAATAATTCCAGAGGAGAAAGCCTGGGGAATTTCAGTGGCTTGAACTGTTGTTGGAACAACCCCCATTAATTGACCTAAGCGAGCAGTTTGCGCGTTATAGGTGCGCATTTTTAGCCCTTTAAGCTCTGCTACAGAGTTGATTGGTTTTTTAGTGAAAAAAGCTTGTGAAGGCCATGGCACCATGTAAAGCGCACGTAAACCTTGCTTCATTAACTTCTCTTCTATGGAAGGACGAGACACCTCTAACAACGCCCGCGCCTCTTTGTAACTGGCTGCAAAAAAAGGAATTGCATCCAACTCAAACATCGGGTCCTCTGGACCTAAATTAGGCTTGAAGATCTCGCCAATTTGCACCTGTCCAGTTTGAACCGCGCGTTTGATCTCTGGATTTTTAATCAAAGAGTTAGCGCTGTGTACTTGGATATTTAAGACGCCATTGCTTGCTTTTTTAACATCTTCTGCAAACTGGTAATTATTTTTTGTTTGAAACTCAGTGTCAGCGTACGGCGTGGGCATATCCCACTTGGTTTGAGCAATAGACAGTGACGGATTGAAAAAACATATGATGCTAGCGCAAAGCGAAATAAAAAACCGCATGAGAACTCCTTTGTAGTCAACAAACTATTTCAGTGTTTGGCTCTTTTGTCAATACTCATTTACTCCCGACAGGTTGACAAGCTATTTTAGGAATCTAAAATTCACTGTCTAGTTAAAAAATCAATTTAACGGATTAAAACCTACAAATTCTCTCAAGCAAGCTGCCCCGCATGGACATCAATTGCACCGCCGACCTAGCCGAAATGCGGCCTACCGTGCGCCGTTTCGTTTCCGAACGCCTAGAGCCGATTGCCCGACAGATTGATGCCACGGGAGAAGTTCCTGCAGAGGCCATTGTTGAACTCCGCAGCCAGGGGTATCTGGGCATGCTTCTGCCGGCCGATGTGGGCGGTGGCGACTTTGACCTTTCCACCTATTGCTTGGTCATGGAAGAGGTGGCCCGATCGCACCGCGTGTTTACGCTGATGCTGGATGCCTCCAGCGGTTTGACGCCGATTGCCATCTCGCGCTTTGGCACACCCGCCCAGCGTGCCCGATACGTCCCCAAGCTCAGCGACGGCAGCTGGCTCGCTTCCTTCGGCCTGACGGAGCCCGAAGCCGGCTCTGACGCAGCTGCGCTGCGCACACGTGCCGAGCGGCGCGATGGCGGCTGGGTCATCAACGGCATGAAGCACTACATCAGCGGCGCGCACCGCGCCCAGGTGGTTATGGTGCTGGCCCTGACGGACGCCACCCGCCGCGCCCGCGGCGGCATTACGGCCTTTCTGGTGGACAAGGACACAGCAGGCATGAGCATCTCTCGCGTCGACAAAACGATGGGGTCTGACCCTGTCCAGCTCGCCGAAATCGTGCTGGAAGACTGCTTTGTACCCGACGAAGCCGTGCTGGGCGAAGTAGGCAAGGGCTTTGGCATTGCAATGAGCTCGCTCACCAGCGGCCGCATGGGCGTGTCGGCAGCGTGCATTGGCACAGCAGACCGGCTGATCGGGCTGGCCGTGGAGTATGCCAAGGCGCGACACACTTTTGGCAAGCCCTTGTCTGAGCGCCAGGCCATTCAGTGGATGCTGGCGGACTCGGCCACTGAGTTGGCGCTGGCCCGCTCGCTGGCCTATGAAACATTACGCCGTATTGATGCGGGTGAAGACACTGGTACAGCGCCCAGCATGGTCAAGCTTTTCTGCACCGAGATGGCGGGTCGCGTGGCCGACCGCGTGGTGCAGATCTTCGGGGGTGCGGGGCTGATACGCGGCGTGCCTGTGGAGCGCTTTTATCGCGACGTGCGACACTACCGGGTGGGCGAGGGCTCGTCCGAAGTCCAACGCATGTTGATTGCTCGCGCCCTTTTCAAATAAACGCGAACGCCCACGGCTATTCCCGTCTGTTCGCTTTCCCTCGCCTCTCGCACCACATCGTCACCACTTCCAAGGAACTCACCATGAAACCCCGTCTCTCAAACTCGCGTCCCCGCGTCGTCCTCTCGCTGTGGGCCTTTAGCCTGTTGTCGGCAGGTACCCTGGCCTTTGCGCAGGATGCCTACCCGAGCCGCCCCGTGATGATCATCAACCCGTGGACAGCAGGCGGTCCGGCTGAGGCCATCATTCGCCCCATCGCCGAAAAGCTCACGCAGCGCATGGGCCAGAACTTTGTGGTGGACAACCGCGGTGGCGCGAACGGCACCATCGGTGCCACGGCCGTTGCAAGGGCCAAGGCCGATGGCTACACGCTGCTGTTCTCGCATGTGGGCCCGATTGCCATCAGCCCTTCGCTGCCTAACAAACCGCCGTATGACTCGGTAAAAGACTTCGCCCCTATCACCCAGATTTCCTCCGGCCCCACGGCGCTGGTGGTGCGCGCGGACTTTCCCGCCAAGACATTGGCCGACCTCACCAACTACGCCAAGAAGAATCCCGGCAAGGTGTCTTACGGCTCGGTCGGCATCGGCAGCACCACGCACCTGGCAGGCGCCACGCTGGCCCAGATGACGGGCACCGACATGATCCACATCCCCTACAAGGGCTCGTCGCAAATCAACACCGACCTGCTTGGCGGGCAGATCACCTCGGCCTTCGTGAACGTGGCCGGGGTCATCAGTTTGATCCAGGACGGCAAGCTGCGCCCCCTGGCCGTCAGCACCACCCGCCGTGCGGCCGTGTTGCCGGATGTGCCCGCCGTGGCCGAGACGTTGCCGGGCTTCGAAGTCAACTCCTGGTTCGGCTTGATGGCCCCGGCCGGCACGCCGCCCGCCATCGTCAGCAAGCTGCACGCGGAGGTGGTGCAGATCCTCAAGATGCCCGACATTGCCTTGCGCATGAAAGACAACGGACTGGACCCTGAAGGCACGACGCCCGAGGCCTATGCCGCCAAGATCAAGGGTGACATCACCCGTTGGGCCGCGTCGATCAAGGCCGCAGACATCAAGGAATGAGCACGAAGAATTTTGTTGCTGGGAGGTCTTTGGCGGACAGGCCCGCGCAGTTGCGCAATGCACTGCAGGTGACCGCACCGCAAGGCCATGCGCCCCGCATCTGGCGCGGCTTTGCCGATGTGGCCGAAGGGCAGGTGCACTACCGTGAGGCGGGCCGCAGCACGGAAGCCGCACCGCTGCCCCTAGTCATGCTGCACGCCTCGCCCGGCTCGGCCAAGCTGCTGGAGCCGATGATGCAGGTGCTGGCGCAGCACAGGCGTGTGATTGCCACCGACACGCTGGGTAACGGTGATTCATCGGCCCCCATCGGAGACGCACCAGCGATTGCCTACTTCGCCGATGCGCACGTGCGCGCGATCGACGCGCTGGGCAT
>Ga0209355_1000969_pt1 | contig 16652 bp, 14 predicted proteins | sample LauGreSBDMM110SN_3_FD_187563 | JGI IMG/M metagenome (GOLD analysis project Ga0209355, IMG submission 187563) | Freshwater lake microbial communities from Lake Michigan, USA - Sp13.BD.MM110.SN (SPAdes) (version 2) | ecosystem: Environmental > Aquatic > Freshwater > Lake | place: Lake Michigan...
CCCAAAAATACAGCCAAGCCACGCTCTACCTGGGTTAACTCGTCTGCATTCACACGTCCCAACACAGGTCCGATTTTTTCGCACTTGAACGTCATGGCCTTGTCGATCATGATTTGGACAGTTTTTACCAAGCCATTGCTTGCAGAGGCTGGCACGGTTACCCGCAACAAGGGCGCATCAACCAAGGTGCTGGTGGTGAGCAAGACGGTGACGCTTGTGTGATTCGCAAAAAGCGGCGACTGAATCACCAACGCTGGTCTGGGTTTGCCAAAGTCACCCTGTATGGCAACTGCCACCAAATCCCCGCGCTGCATCAGGCTGTCCAGCCCTCTATGTTGGCCAAGCTTTCATTCATCAGCGCGTCCAGCGCTTGGGCATCAACTTGATCGGCTCTAGCCACCAGCTTGACTTGGCGCTCGCACTCTTGTGCAAATTCTGTGGGACGTGTGTCTGGGACCCAAATTTGCACAGGACGAAGACCCGCTTGGCGTAAAGCGTCGCGGTGTTTTTGAACCCGAATGTTGACAGCAACCATGAAATCTCCTTGTTACATGCAACAGCTTATCAAAGCTCAATGTTACATGCAACAAGTTTTTAATCGCTTATTGGAACTCCACAATCACCTGATCAACCGTCAACGACTCGCCTTTGGCAGCCATCACGCTCTTAACCACGCCGTCTTGCGCCGCGAACAACACGTTTTCCATTTTCATAGCTTCGATGACAGCCACACGCTCACCAGCCTGCACTTTTTGTCCGACAGTCACAGCCACATCCACCAAAAGACCAGGCATGGGGGAGAGGACAAAACGGCTCAAGTCAGGCGGCGCTTTGAACGGCATCTGGCGATACAACTCGGCCATGCGCGGTGACACCACCAGGGCGTCGATTCGCCGGCCGTGGTGCTGCACCTGCAACACCAACGGGTTTTTGGCTGAACCGCGCTCAACCTGTGCCGTGAAGTGTTGACCATTCACCGTGCCTTCGATAGCAATATCGTTCAAGCGCGACGTGCTGTGTATGGCGTAGTTTTTACCGTTGACTTTGATAACGGCAGTGCCCCGACCACCGGCATCATCAACTTCAACTTCAGTGAACTCATGTTCGCCTTTAGCGTCTAAAGTGATGACGGCGTATTTTTGTCCCACTTTGACGTCATAGCCGGGCAACTGGCCGCTGAGCGAGGCTGCACGCTCGCGCGATTTGCGGCGCACAAAAGCCGCCAATGCAACCAAAAAATCCTTGTCGGCGTGCGGCACGTCTTCGGCATGAAAACCTTTGCCGAAATGTTCGGCAATAAAGCCGGTGTTGAAATTGCCGCTGACAAAATCCGGGTGCGCCAGCAGCGCGGCCTGAAACGGAATATTCGAGCTGATGCCACGAATCACAAAACCGTTCAAAGCTTCGCGCATTTTGGCAATCGCATCGTTGCGGTCGCGTCCGTGCACGATCAGCTTGGCGATCATGGAGTCGTAGTGCATGGAAATTTCACCGCCCTCTTGCACACCGGTGTCCACACGCACACCCATCAATTTGCTGGTATCGGCTTGCACCATGGTTTGCTCAGGCGGCTTAAAGCGAGTCAAGCGCCCAGTGGACGGCAGGAAATTACGGAACGGGTCTTCGGCGTTGATGCGGCACTCGATGGCCCAGCCGTTGCGCTGAATATCAGCTTGCGCGAATGGCAGTTTTTCACCGGCAGCGACGCGGATCATCCACTCGACCAGATCAAGTCCGGTGATGCATTCGGTCACAGGGTGTTCCACCTGCAAACGCGTGTTCATCTCTAGGAAATAAAAACTCTGGTCTTTGCCGACCACAAACTCCACAGTACCCGCGCTTTGGTATTTCACCGCCTTGGCCAAGGCCACGGCTTGCGCACCCATGGCTGCGCGGGTTTCGTCGCTGATGAATGGCGATGGTGCTTCTTCAATCACTTTTTGGTGACGGCGTTGAATGGAACATTCACGCTCGTTCAAAAACACCACGTTACCGTGCGCGTCTCCCAACAATTGGATTTCAATATGGCGCGGTTCTTCGACAAATTTTTCAATGAAGACACGGTCATCACCGAAGCTGTTGCGCGCTTCGTTGCGGCAAGAGGTAAAGCCCTCGTGCGCTTCCTTGTCGTTATAGGCCACACGCAAACCTTTGCCGCCGCCGCCGGCCGAGGCCTTGATCATCACCGGATAACCAATGCTCTTGGCGATCTCAACCGCTTTCTCCGGTGTTTCGATGGCTTCGTTCACACCAGGAATGGTGTTGACATTGGCGAGTGCAGCCAATTTCTTGGAGGCAATCTTGTCGCCCATGGCCGCGATGGCTTCGTGCTTGGGGCCGATGAAGATGATGCCTTGCTCTTCGCAGCGTTTGGCGAAATCTTCGTTTTCACTCAAAAAACCGTAGCCCGGGTGAATAGCCTGTGCGCCGGTTTGTTTGGCTGCTGCAATGATTTTGTCTGCCACCAAATAACTTTCACGGCTGGCCGCCGGGCCGATGTGCACGGCTTCGTCAGCCAGCACCACAAAGCGCGCGTTGCGGTCTGCTTCAGAGTAAACGGCGACGGTGGCAATGCCCATGCGGCGGGCGGTGGCGATGACGCGGCAGGCGATCTCTCCGCGATTAGCGATTAGTATTTTTTTAAACATCATTTTCTCCAACGCATTCTTCACAGCGGAATATTGCCGTGCTTGCGCCACGGGTTCTCAACTTTTTTATCTTTCAACATCACCAATGAACGGCAAATGCGTTTGCGGGTTTCGCTAGGCAATATGACGTCGTCAATGAAACCCCGCGCACCGGCAACAAAAGGATTGGCAAAACGGGCTTTGTATTCGGCTTCTTTGGCCGCGAGTTTTTCCGGGTTCCCTTTGTCTTCGCGGAAGATGATTTCCACCGCGCCCTTAGCACCCATGACTGCAATTTCTGCATGCGGCCAGGCGAAATTCACATCGCCACGCAAATGCTTGGAAGCCATCACGTCGTAGGCACCGCCGTAGGCCTTGCGCGTGATGACGGTGATTTTCGGCACAGTGCATTCGGCGTAAGCGTAAAGCAGCTTGGCACCGTGTTTGATGATGCCGCCGAACTCTTGCGATGTGCCCGGCATGAAACCCGGCACATCAACAAAAGTAATGACAGGAATATTGAACGCATCGCAAAAACGCACAAAACGCCCTGCTTTGATGGAGCTCTTGATATCCAAACAACCGGCCAGCACCAGCGGCTGGTTGGCGACGATGCCCACAGTTTGTCCGGCCATGCGGGCAAAACCGATGAGAATGTTTTTCGCGTACTCGGGTTGCAATTCGAAGAAGTCGCCGTCGTCAACGGTTTTGAGGATCAACTCTTTCATGTCGTAAGGCGTGTTGGGGTTGTCCGGCACCAGCGTGTCCAAACTCATGTCCATGCGCTCGGTCGGGTCGCCGCTGGGGCGCACCGGTGGTTTTTCGCGGTTGTTCAAAGGCAGATAGTTGTACAAACGACGCAGCATCAACAAGGCTTCGACATCGTTGTTGAATGCCAGATCAGCGACACCGCTTTTGGTGGTGTGGGTGACGGCGCCGCCCAACTCTTCCGCACTCACCTCTTCGTGCGTGACGGTTTTCACCACATCCGGTCCGGTGACAAACATGTACGAGCTGTCTTTGACCATGAAGATGAAATCGGTCAACGCAGGTGAATACACCGCACCACCAGCAGACGGGCCCATGATCATGCTGATTTGCGGCACCACACCGCTGGCCATGACATTGCGCTGAAACACTTCGGCATAACCGCCCAGAGACGCCACACCTTCTTGAATACGTGCACCACCCGAGTCGTTCAAGCCGATCACAGGCGCGCCGACTTTCATGGCCTGGTCCATGATCTTGCAGATTTTTTCTGCGTGACTCTCTGAGAGTGCGCCACCATAGACAGTGAAATCTTGGCTGTACACAAACACCAGCCGTCCGTTGATCATGCCGTAACCGGTAACCACGCCATCGCCAGGAATTTTGCTGTCTTGCATGCCGAAGTCCGTGCAACGGTGCTCGACAAACATGTCCCATTCTTCAAACGTGCCTTCATCCAGCAACACCTCAAGACGTTCACGCGCGGTCAGCTTGCCTTTGCTGTGCTGGGCGGCAATGCGTTTTTCGCCGCCCCCCATGCGAGCGGCTGCGCGCTTTTCTTCCAGTTGATGAATGATTTCCTGCATATCAAATCCTCTTTGGTTTTCTTTTCAGCTTTATGTATCAGGGCGGGATGCTAACGCGAGCAATTGTCGTGCGGCCGTGGATGCGGCGATGCGACCTGCGAGTACTTCCTGTTGCATGTGCGACAGCGCAGCGGCAACGCCGGCGTGTTGTGTGAAAGCGTCTTTCAAGCCTGACTGTATACGCTCGTTCATCCAGGTCAAGGCCTGGGTTTGACGTCGCTGTAGCCATCGTCCGCCATCGGTTTGTAATTGTTGGAAACGCATGACCTTCTCCCACAATTCATTCAAACCCGAGCTGTTCAATGCACTCAGTCGCATGACCTCGGCCTGCCAGGCCAGTGTGCTGTCTGAAGGATGGTGACCCAGCAAGTGCAACGCACTTTGAATGAAAGACTGCGCACGTGTGGCAGCGTTCTCATCAATATCAGCTTTGTTTATCAGTATCAGATCAGCCAGTTCCATCACGCCTTTTTTGATCGCCTGCAAATCATCGCCTGCATTGGGTAATTGCATCAGCACAAACATATCTGTCATGCCGGCCACCGCGGTTTCGCTTTGACCCACACCCACGGTTTCCACAATCACGATGTCATAACCCGCCGCTTCACACACCAACATGCATTCGCGGGTTTTTTCGGCGACACCACCAAGCGTGCCGCTGCTGGGGCTGGGTCGTATAAATGCCGAAGGGTGCACCGACAAACGCTCCATGCGGGTTTTGTCACCCAATATGGAACCGCCGGAGACGCTGGACGACGGATCAATTGCCAGCACAGCGACTTTGTGGCCACGCTCTATCAGCCACAGACCTAGCATTTCAATCAACGTGCTTTTGCCCACACCGGGCACGCCGCTCAAACCTATGCGCAAGCTTCGGCCTGTGTGCGGCAGCAATTGCGTCAATAAGGCATCAGCCTGTACACGGTGATCCGGCAGCGTCGACTCCAGCAGCGTGATGGCTTTGGCCATGGCGCGGCGCTGAGTGGCAGCAGTGCCGTTCAACATGTCTTTTAACAATGAATCAGGGCTCATTTGACACTACCTGGATTGACCCAGTTCTCCAATTTCAAACCCTTAATCCGCTCAAACTCGCGGGTATTGTTGGTCACGCATACAGCGTCCAGGGCTAAGGCCTGGCAAGCAATGAGCAAGTCTAATTCACCAATCATTTGGCCCGATTGCCGCAGTACATGTTGATGCAGGGCAAAGTGCCACATGGCATCGTGCGTCCACGGCAGCACACGCACTTCACTCAAAAATAACGCCAGTACCTTTCGGTTGCGTTCTTTGTGCGCACTTTTTTCAACACCATATGCCAACTCGGCCGCAACGATGGAAGACAGCGCCACGCGGTCAGCCCCCAATTCGTTCAAACGCGACAGCACACTGGGCACGCCACGTTGAATGTAGATCACCATATTGGTGTCGAGCAGGTAAAGAGAAGACATCAGTCAAGGCTTTCGATGTCATCCACCGGCAAGATGTGATCACGCTCGATTTCCTCAGGCATACCCTGCCAACCGCTCAGAATGGACTGCAGGCGCGTGCCCCAGGCAATGGATTCGTCTTGCTTGGGACGAAGAATCACGGTGTTGCCCACCTTTTCAATGAACACCTCGGCGGTGTCAAACCGGTAGGCTTTGGGCAGGCGAACGGCTTGGCTGCGCCCGGTGGTGAAGATTTTGGCGGTATTGGTGGCTGAGCTCATGGCGGACCTCTCGATGATATATATCTAATGATACATACCAAATCAAAGACAGGCAAACTTTACGCTAGCGCCTTGGTGATTTGGTCAAGCACATCCTTGGCGCTCACAGGAATCGGCGTACCGGGGCCGTAAATGCCCTTCACACCGGCCTGGTAGAGGAAATCGTAGTCTTGGCGCGGAATGACGCCGCCAACGAACACAATGATGTCGTCAGCGCCTTGTTTCTTGAGTTCAGCAATGATGGCGGGTACCAGCGTTTTGTGGCCAGCCGCCAATGTAGACACGCCGACCGCGTGCACATCGTTTTCAATCGCCTGTCTGGCACACTCCTCGGGGGTTTGAAATAGCGGACCGATGTCCACGTCATAGCCCAGGTCAGCGAATGCAGTTGCCACCACTTTGGCGCCACGGTCATGTCCGTCTTGACCCAATTTTGAAATCATGACGCGCGGACGGCGGCCTTGCTTTTGTGCAAACGCGGCGATGTCGGCTTTCAGGGCGTTCCAGTATTCCATGGTGTCTCCTTCGTGCTCTCCCGCGTCGTAAGCGGCGGCATACACGCCGCTGATTTTTTGCGTGTCTGCGCGGTGTCTGCCGAAAACCTTCTCCAGCGCATCGCTGATCTCCCCCACGGTCGCGCGCAAACGCACGGCTTGGATAGACAAGTCGAGCAAGTTGCCGCTGCCGTCTTGCGCTGCCAGCGTCAATGCATCCAATGCTTTGGCAACGGCAGCGTTGTCGCGTGCCGCTTTGATGCGGTGCAGTCGTTCGATCTGCGAATCGCGTACTTTGACGTTGTCTATGTCACGCACATCGACCGCGTCCTGAGTTTGCAGTTTGTACTTATTCACGCCGACGATCACGTCCTGGCCGGAATCGATACGCGCCTGTTTATCAGCAGCAGCCGCTTCAATTTTCAGCTTGGCCCAGCCCGAACCCACCGCTTTGGTCATGCCGCCCATGGCGTTGACTTCTTCGATGATTTTCCAGGCCTCGTCAGCCATGTCCTGGGTGAGTTTTTCCATCATGTAGCTGCCGGCCCAGGGGTCAATCACATTCGTGATGTGCGTCTCTTCCTGAATGATGAGCTGTGTGTTGCGGGCAATCCGCGAGGAAAACTCGGTGGGAAGCGCAATGGCTTCGTCAAAACTGTTGGTATGCAAACTTTGTGTGCCGCCAAACACCGCGGCCATGGCTTCGATGGTGGTGCGCACAATATTGTTGTACGGGTCTTGTTCGGTCAATGACCAGCCGGAGGTTTGGCAATGCGTGCGCAGCATCAGGCTCTTGGGATTTTTCGCGCCCACCTCTTGCATGATGCGGCACCATAGCAAACGCGCGGCACGCATCTTGGCGATTTCCAGATAGAAATTCATGCCTATGGCCCAGAAGAAAGACAGACGCGGGGCAAACGCGTCCACATCCAGTCCTTGCTTCATGGCGGTGCGTACGTACTCTTGACCGTCGGCCAGTGTCAATGCGAGTTCCAAAGCCTGGTTGGCACCGGCTTCTTGCATGTGGTAGCCGCTGATGCTGATCGAGTTGAACTTGGGCATGTGCCCGGCCGTGTAAGTAATGATGTCGCCGACGATACGCATGCTGGGCTCGGGCGGATAAATATAGGTGTTGCGCACCATGAATTCTTTGAGAATGTCATTTTGTATGGTGCCGCTTAACTGGTCTTGCGACACGCCTTGCTCTTCCGCCGCCACCACATAACCGGCGAGCACCGGCAACACGGCACCGTTCATCGTCATGGACACTGACACCTTATCCAACGGAATCTGGTCAAACAAAATTTTCATGTCTTCGACCGAGTCAATGGCAACGCCTGCCTTGCCCACGTCACCAGTCACACGCGGATGGTCGGAGTCATAACCCCGGTGGGTGGCCAGATCAAAAGCCACCGACACGCCTTGTCCACCGGCAGCCAGGGCTTTGCGATAAAACGCATTGGACTCTTCCGCGGTAGAAAAACCGGCGTACTGCCTGATGGTCCAGGGACGCACCGCATACATGCTGGCCTGCGGTCCGCGCAAAAACGGCGCAAAGCCGGGCAAGGTGTCGGTATAGGGCAAGCTTTCAGTGTCTTGCGCCGTGTACAAGGGTTTGACGGTGATACCGTCGGGTGTCACCCAGTTCAACTTGTTCAAGTCCCCGCCGGGGGCAGACTTGGCGGCCGCCTTTTCCCAATCTGTGATGTTATGTGTGGCGAAATGTTGTTTGTCTTGACTCATGGCTGTTTAAATTTTCACGCAATCTGCAAAGTAATGGGTCACACCCTGCTCGTCCTTTTCCTCGACCAGACCGTGTATGTCGGTTTCAAAGCCGGGGCACTTCAGGTTGAACTCACGGGCGAATTTCAAATAGTCGATGATTTTTTTATTGAATACTTCACCGGGAATCAACAACGGAATACCCGGCGGGTAAGGCGTGACCAAGCTGGTGGTGATGCGACCGAGCAAATTATCGATAGGCACGCGCTCGGTGTTGCGGTGAGCGATTTGTGCATAGGCGTCACTCGGCTTCATGGCCGGTTTTAAGTCGCTGAGGTACATCTCGGTGGTCAGGCGCGCCACATCGTGCTTGGCGTACAGCGTATGTATGTGGTGGCACAGGTCGCGCAATCCCATGCGCTCGTAATTACGGTGCTTTTGACAGAACTCGGGCAGGATGCGCCACATGGGTTGGTTGCGGTCGTAGTCGTCCTTGAACTGTTGAAGCGCCGTCAGCAATGAGTTCCAACGGCCTTTGGTGATGCCGATGGTGAACATGATGAAGAAACTGTAGAGGCCGGTTTTCTCGACGATCACGCCGTGTTCGGCGAGAAACTTGGTCACGATGCTGGCGGGAATACCGCCGTCATCGAATTTGCCGTCCAGACGCAAACCCGGTGTGACGATGGTGGCTTTGATCGGGTCCAGCATATTGAAGCCGTCGGCCAGTTCGCCGAAACCATGCCAGTTGGGTGCATCGGTTTTTTTTGCGCGGCCCTTTTTCTCGGTCTTGATCACCCAGTCGTCAGCACGCCCGACGCCGTCTTCGACCAGGTTGTCCGGGCCCCAGACCTTGAACCACCAATCCTTGCCGTATTCGGCGTCGACTTTGCGCATGGCGCGGCGGAAATCCAGCGCTTCAGCAATGCTTTCTTCGACCAAAGCGGTGCCGCCGGGTGGCTCCATCATGGCCGCAGCCACGTCGCAACTGGCAATGATGCTGTACTGCGGGCTGGTGCTGGTGTGCATCAAATAGGCTTCGTTGAACAAATGCCGGTCCAACTTGTTTTCCTGCGAATCCTGCACCAGTACATGGCTGGCCTGGCTGATACCGGCCAGCAATTTGTGCACCGACTGCGTGGAATACACCATGGCTTCTTTGGGACGGATCCGTTTTTTGCCCATGGCGTGAAAGGTGCCATAGAACGGATGAAAAGCCGCATGCGGCAACCAGGCTTCGTCGAAATGAAGATTTGGTATGTAGCCGTCCAGCATATCTTTGATGGTTTCGGTGTTGTACAAAACGCCGTCATAGGTGGACTGGGTCAAGGTCATGACCTTGGGTTTGATCGACTTGACATCCAGCCCTTTAAGCAAGGGATTGGCCTTGATCTTGGCTTTGATGGTCTCGGGCTCAAACTCGCTTTTGGGGATAGGGCCGATGATGCCGAAATGGTTGCGCGTGGGTTTCAAAAACACCGGGATCGCACCGGTCATGATGATGGCGTGCAACACCGACTTGTGGCAATTGCGGTCAACCACCACCACATCGCCGGGAGCGACCGCGTGGTGCCAGACGATTTTGTTGGAGGTGCTGGTGCCGTTGGTGACAAAGAAACAATGGTCGGCGTTGAAAATGCGGGCAGCATTGCGCTCGCTCTCACCGATGGCGCCGTCGTGATCCAGCAACTGGCCCAGTTCTTCAACTGCGTTGCAAACGTCGGCGCGCAACATGTTTTCGCCAAAGAACTGGTGAAACATCTGCCCGACCGGGCTTTTCAAAAACGCCACGCCGCCAGAGTGCCCGGGGCAGTGCCAGGAATACGAACCGTCTTCGGCGTAATCCAGCAAAGCTTTGAAAAAAGGCGGCTGCACACCTTCGAGGTAACTTTTGGCTTCGCGGATGATGTGACGCGCGACGAACTCGGGCGTGTCCTCAAACATGTGAATAAAACCGTGCAACTCGCGCAAGATGTCGTTGGGGAGATGGCGCGAAGTTTTGGTCTCGCCATACACATAAATAGGAACATCGGCGTTTTTACGGCGCACTTCGTCAATGAAGTTACGCAAATTCAACACAGCCGGATCCAGATCCGGGCCGGGGGTGAATTCCTCGTCATCGATGGAAAGAATAAAAGCACTGGCGCGTGACTGTTGTTGCGCGAACTGGCTCAAATCACCATAACTGGTGACCCCCATGACCTCATAACCCTCGCCCTCAATCGCCTGCGCCAAGGCGCGAATGCCCAGACCGGAGGTATTCTCGGAACGAAAATCTTCATCAATGATGACGATGGGAAAGCGAAATTTCATTAACTGCTCCGTTCGGGTTGCCGACTTCAATGGTGCTAAACCTTAAAGTGTACCCTCCGACCTGACTGCTACAATCAAAATCACAGGAGAGGTGGATGAGCGGTTTAAGTCGCACGCCTGGAAAGCGTGTGAGGGTTAATAGCCCTCCGCGGGTTCGAATCCCGCCCTCTCCGCCATAGCAACAGTTTTAAGCTGTCAACCACAGGTGAATCACCATGAAAAAACTTCTCAGCTGCTTACTGGTTTTATTTGCTTCACACAGTTTTGCCGCTTCCGGTGATGTTGAACTGGTGCTAGCCATATCCGCTTATTCCCCGACCAAAATCGATGCAGATGCTGACAGTTACTTCACCGTCAACTTCAAGCCCATGATCATCATCGACAAGTCGAATTTCGAACTGATGAAAACCAACGATGTGCTGGCAGCCAACTGCGTCGGCTGGAGCACCACTGAAGACAAAGCCTCTCATTACGAATCGCATTGCATGGTCAAAGACGCTGACGGCGATACGTTCCTCATCAACTCACAGCGCGCTTCCGCTGGTGGCACACCGGGTACAGGCAAGCAGCAGGTCAAAGGCATCAAAGGCAAGTACGTCGGCATGACAGGCACTTGCAGTTTCAAAATTAAGACCGTGCAAAACGACGGTTTGTATGTGGCGGCCTTTAGCAACTGCCAGCTGCACAAATAATGATTCTGGGAATGAACCACTTTACCGCCATCGCCGCAGACCCGGTAGCGACACTGGCTTTTTATGAAAATCTGCTCGGTTTGAAAACCGGCTACAGACCGGATTTGGGATTTGACGGCGCCTGGTTATATGCAGGCGAGACAGCAGTGTTGCACCTCTACTTTGACAGACCGGTGCCTCAACCAGCTGCCGGGGTGATAGATCACATGGCATTCACCACTGTTGACTTGAAAGGCATGAAAGCGCGTTTTGATGAAAGCGGCTATCCCTACAAATTGCAGCACCGTGAAGGCGGGGCGTGGCAATTGTTTTGCCATGACCCCAGTGGTGCCAAAGTAGAGTTGAATTTTTCAGCCAAAGAAAGCTTGGACTGAAAGAAAAAAACCCGCAAAGCCTTTTCAGACTGTGCGGGTTTTAGGCATTGTGTTTGTGGAAGATTACTTTTTCTCTTCAGCAGGCTTGTCCGATTTGAAGAAATCGCCGATAGAAGATGTGGTGGAGTCCCAGGCAGAGCTTATGGAAGCGCAACCAGTCAAACACAAAGCTGTGAACATCACAGAGATCAAAGTTAGGGATTTGAGTGTACGCAGCATGACAGTCCTTTAATTAAAAATTAACTTAAAACATTCGGATCAATGGTTAGGTTGTTAATATAACTGTTAATCACCCGTTTTTTATGACAGTCATAAAAAATCAGGGTCTTGAATTGTCAGTAATTGTGATCTTACAACGCCATTTTCCGATCGGTTGTGAAGCCACCATAAGGAACCCTTGCGAAAAGGCAAAGTCAAGGTAAGGGAAAAATCAAACACTTGACTTACTGCTTGTGACAAAAAGGGTTGATGCGACACGATCAGTACCGGGGCCGGAGCATGTGGCCATAAACTCACAGCAAGCAGTGCATCCGCGCTGCTGTCGGGCCTGATTTCCTGACACAAAGTAAATGTTTGAGTCAGAGCCTGTGCCGTCTGAACAGTTCTGACCGCCGGGCTGCACAAAATAAGCGTATTCGCAGGCATATGACGCTTCAACCAACCGGCCATTTTTTCTGCCTGACGAATACCCTTATCGGTAAGCGGCCTGTCCATATCTGATTCACCCGGTAAAGCATCGCGGGCATGCGCATGACGCCATAGCAATAAATCCATGTCAGGCCTTTGAGCTGAAACGTTTCATTAGTTCAGTTTGCGCTCGCAGCGAACGGCTATTTGCGATTGGCCGGGCACGCTGATAAGTGCCATTCACCTGTAATACCCAGGCATCTGTGTTGTCGTGCAAATAGGCGACCAGGCATTCATCAACTATGCGTTGTCGCAAATCTGGGTCTAACACCGGCCAAGCGACTTCGATACGGCGCATCATGTTTCTGTTCATCCAGTCTGCACTAGAGAGGTACAAATCCTCCTTGTCCCCGGAACGGAAGTAAAAAAGTCGCGAATGCTCCAGAAACCTGCCGATGATGGAACGTACTTTGATTCGATCCGTAAAGCCCAGCACTTGCGCCGGCAAAATACATGCGCCACGCACAATCAAATCTATGTCCACGCCGCGCTGACCGGCTTGCACCAAATGCCTGGCGAGTTTTTCATCGGTCAAGGAATTCATTTTCAAAATGATTCGTCCGGGTTTGCCATGTGTACTAGCCTTGCTGATCCTGTCAACCATGTCGATCAACTGATCTTGTAGCTTGAAAGGCGCCAGCCACAAGTGGTTGAGGTCGCTGATACGTGACTGGCTGGCCAACTGGGTAAACACTTGCTCCATGTCTGCGGTGATTTCCGGGTTCATGGTCAGAAAACTGATGTCTGTGTAAAGCCTGGCAGTGCGAACGTTGTAATTGCCGGTCGACAAATGCCCGTAACGCACCAACTTGCCTGCTTCACGCCTCGTCACCAGCATCATCTTGGCGTGGGTTTTCAGTCCCACCACGCCATAAACCACTTGTGCGCCTATGGATTCCAAACGCTCCGCCCAATTGATATTGGCTTCTTCATCGAACCTGGCTTTGATTTCCACCACCGCCGTAACTTCCTTGCCGCGCAACACTGCTTCGCGCAACAAATCCATCAAAGCCGAATCGCTGCCGGTGCGGTAAATGGTTTGTTTGATCGCCAGTACCTTGGGATCGTTGACAGCTTCTTTCAGAAAATCCAGCACGCCGTAAAAAGATTCAAAGGGTTGGTGAATTAGGATGTCTTTTTTGTGTATTTGCTTAAACAGCGATTCACCTTCCTGCAATTGTCTGGGGTAGCAGGCGTGATGCACAGGAAATACGAACTGCGGCATGTCGATCAAGTCGATCATCTGGTTCAGCCTGACCAGATTCACCGGACCGGCCACGCGGTAAAGGGCGGCTTGCGGCAACTTGAATTGCTGCAATAAAAAATGCGACAAATATTCAGAGCACTCTGAAGAAACCTCCAAGCGCACAGGCACACCGAACTGTCTGTGCTCAAGCCCGCGCCGCAAAGCGGTACGCAGGTTTTTGGCGTCTTCTTCATCGACCAGCAATTCAGAGTCGCGGGTGACACGGAATTGAGAAAACTGTCCGACAAGCCTGTCGGGGAATAAATCGACCAAGTGAGAACGTATCACGCTGGACAAACTCACCATGCAAATGGCTTTGCCGGACACCGATGCGGGCAATCGAATAACACGGGGCAGCGACCGTGGCACTTTCACAATCGCAATATCATTCTCACGGCCAAAAGCATCTTTGCCTGTCAGACGCACAATGAAATTCAATGATTTATTGGCGACCATGGGAAACGGATGTGCCGGATCAAGGCTGACAGGTGTAAGCAATGGCCGGACTTCGCGATCAAAGTATTGTTTGACCCATTTGTGCTGAGCCGCATTTCTTTCATCATGGGTAATGAGTTGCAAGCCTTGCTTTTTCAACACCGGCATCAATTCTTCATTGAACAAGCGGTACTGCTGCTCCACCAGCGAATGCGCTGCGCGCGAAATTCTTTCGAAACTCAGCTGCGAATACGGTGCGACTTCACTGGTATTGCCTACCTGATGCAGATGCAAAGCCACACGCACTTCAAAAAACTCATCCAGATTGGAAGACACAATGCACAAGTAACGCAAACGCTCGAGCAAAGGTATGTCCTCACGGCGGGCCATGTCGAGTACCCTTGTATTGAAAGCCAACGTACTTTCATCGCGGTCAATCATCAACAGTTGCGCTGCAGTTGCCATGTTCAATCTACCCTTTTCAATGACTGGCTTAAAAGCTCAGCGTGGTGCTGCGAGGTCTGCATGTCCAGCGACTCAACCATGATGCGCAGCACAGGCTCGGTGCCACTGGGGCGAATAAGTACCCTGCCACGTCCGTTCAAAGCGGCCTCAGTCTCTTGGCAGCTGCGTTGAAAAGCCGTGTGGGTTTTCCAGTCTGTGCCGGCTTGCAGTTTCACATTGACCAGGCACTGCGCCATCATGTCTACACCGGACAACATCTCTGTCATGGTTTTTCCATGACGCAAGCAGGCTTGCAAGACTTGCAGACAGCTGATGATGCCGTCACCCGTGCTGTGCTTATCGAGCATCAACAAATGACCTGAGCCTTCGCCGCCAATGATCCAGCCGTGTTCCACCAGTTGTTCCAGCACATACCTGTCGCCGACACCAGCGCGCACCAGCTCAATGCCCAGAGCATTTAAAGCGGTTTCCACACCGTGGTTGGTCATCAAGGTGCCGACCACTCCGGGCAAAACCAGGCCTTGCATCTGACGGTCGCGCGCCAGCAGATAAAGTAATTCGTCGCCGTTGAACAAACGTCCGCTGTGGTCTACCAGTTGCAGTCTGTCTGCGTCTCCATCCAAAGCGATGCCAAAATCCGCACCCTGAGCTAGCACGGTATCCACCAAGGCCTGAGGCGAAGTTGCGCCCACATCCCGGTTAATGTTCAAACCATCAGGCGCACAACCGATGGCAATCACCTCAGCACCCAATTCCTTGAAAATTTGCGGAGCTGCCAGATAAGCTGCGCCGTGGGCAGCATCGACCACGATTTTCTTACCCTTGAGGGTTAAGCGGTCTGAAAAAGTGCTTTTGCAAAACTCTATGTACCGGCCTACAGCGTCGTCCAAGCGTCGTGCCTTGCCCAGGAGAATAGATGGCACCCACTCCGGCGCTTGCAACAAACGTTGCTCGACCGACAACTCCCATTCATCGTCTAGCTTGGTACCTGTGGCGCTGAAAAATTTCACACCGTTGTCGTCAAACGGGTTGTGGCTGGCACTGATGACGACGCCCAGACTGGCGCGCAAGGCCTTGGTCAGGTAAGCCACGCCGGGTGTTGGAATCGGGCCTAGCAGAACCACGTCCACACCCGCAGAATTAAAGCCGGCCTCGAGGGCTGATTCAAGCATATAGCCCGAGATGCGCGTGTCCTTGCCTATGACCACGCTGGGGCGCGTTTCGGATTGCTTGAGTTGGTGACCGACGGCGTTGGCCAGACGCAGCATAAAGTCCGGCGTGATCGGGGCGTGTCCCACGGTGCCCCGTATGCCATCAGTACCGAAATAAAGTCTTTTCATGACCCTATTATCCAGACACAGGCTGAGTCGGCCGTGAGGCCTGCCAGACGGCCAGCGCAGCCACGGTGTCAGCCACATCGTGCACACGCAGCACTGCGGCACCTTTATCAGCAGCCAATACAGCGGCCACCACGCTGGGCACCAACCGGTCGCCGACCTCGAGACCGGTGATCGCGCCCAAAGAGGATTTGCGCGACCAGCCGAGCAACAACGGCAGGCCGGACTGCATCAGTTCCTGCTGTCGCTGCAACAGCATGAAATTTTGCGCAACCGTTTTGCCAAAACCTACGCCCGGATCGAGCACCAACCTTTGCGGCTCAATACCTTGTGCGATGGCCGCTTGCAGACGCTGCTTGAAAAATTCGCCTGCCTGTTCAAGCGGATCGCCACTCAAGGGGGATAACTGCATGCTTGCCGGTTCGCCGTGCATATGCATCAGGCAAATACCGCATTCATAAGACGCCACGGCCTGCAAAGCGCCGGGCTGACGCAAAGCCCAGATGTCATTGATGATGTCCACGCCCATGTCCAGCGCCTGGCGCATGGTTTCAGGATGGTAGGTGTCGACCGAAACTGGCATATGCCAGGTCAGCAGTTCCTCCAACACAGGTTGGATACGCTGCCATTCTTCTTCGTGGCTTAAGGCTGTGGCACCGGGGCGGGTTGACTCGCCGCCAACGTCGACTATGTCTGCGCCCTCTTGTCTTAATCGGCTGGCAAGTTCAATCGCATTGCGTGTGGTTGATAAGCCAGTATCCGAAGCAAAAGAATCCGGCGTGACATTGACTATGCCCATCACCAGCGGCTTGTGCAATGACAACTTGTAACGCGTGGTCTGCCAAAAACCACAATGGGGCCTGAGCCCCATTGTGTTTGCGTTATTACCGGTCATCAAGCCGTGGTCGGTGACGGGTTAGGATGAACCGCCGGTGTGCCGCCGGAGCCGTCACCGGAAGACGGTGTACGCGGCGTCCA
>Ga0209355_1000972_pt1 | contig 16601 bp, 16 predicted proteins | sample LauGreSBDMM110SN_3_FD_187563 | JGI IMG/M metagenome (GOLD analysis project Ga0209355, IMG submission 187563) | Freshwater lake microbial communities from Lake Michigan, USA - Sp13.BD.MM110.SN (SPAdes) (version 2) | ecosystem: Environmental > Aquatic > Freshwater > Lake | place: Lake Michigan...
CACCGCATGAGGATGTCCAGCAGCAGCCCAAACAACGTCGTAATCGCTTAGCGCTTCATCAATAAGGATGATTTCTGGCTTTGAAATCCACCCCAATGGGCTCACTCCGCCAACTGAGTAACCAGATACTTCTTTTACATAATTAGCATCGGCGCGACCGAGTTCTGTAATTCCCAAATTCTTGGCAACAAGTTCTGTGTCGACGCGGTGGCGACCGCTAGTGATAATCAAGAGCGGATTACCCGAAGGTAATTTAAAAATTAGCGAAGATGCAATTTGTCCGACCTCAATGCCAAGTCCGTTTGCGGCATCAACTGCGGTTCGGGCGGTTTCTGAAAGAATGGTTACTTCTCCCATTACTCCAAGATTTTCGGCAGCCTCAATAAAGCGCCTTACCGCTGCCTTTTCCAATATCCCATCCATAGATGCAGGATACCCTTGGCAAATGTCTGTAGAAGCGAACGATCTACTCCACCGTGCAAAATTAGCCCGAAATTCTTTATGGGTCTCTTTCTTGCTGCTCGGAATAGTTTCTATGGGATGGGTACCGCGAATCCCGGAAATTAAAGATGCGATTGGTTTATCAAATGGCCAATTCGGATTTGTGCTTATCGGAAGCACCTTTGGATCAATAACTGGTGCACAGCTAGCCGGACGCTTAATGCACACCTTTGGCTCGCAGAGAACAATCTTTGTGGGTGTATTGATTATGCCAACAGGTTTGGCAGGTATGGCGCTTTCCACAAATGCGGTAGCGCTATTTTTTACTTTATATACAATGGGTCTGGGCTATGCGCTAATTGATATGTGTTACAACTACCAAGGAACTGTTGTTGAAAAGATTCTGGGACGCAGATATATGTCGTCATTTCATGGAATGTGGAGTACTGGTGCATTTTTAACCACGGTTATTGGCGGATTAATTACGCGCCAGGTTTCACCACGTGCAAATCTTTTGGCAATCGCCATCATCTCTGTGATTGCCTATTTAGTTGCTGCGAAATTCTTATTATCTTCGGCAATTGATGGCCACAAAGGAGAAGATGAACACGAGGCAAAAATTCCATTATTTGGCAAGAGGGTTATGCCGCTCTGGTTATTGGGCGTTGGGTTGTTAGCTAGCTTGGTTGGCGAAGGAGCGGCAAGCGATTGGGGCGCAATCTTGCTGCGCGATGAGATGGGATATGAGAAAGGTGTTTATGCATCAGCCTTTGCTTCATTCTCGCTAGCCATGATCGTAAGTCGTTTCTTGGGAGACCGTGCACTTGATCACTTTGGACCAGCGCGGCTAGTAAAGCTTGGTGGATATTTTGGAGGAATTATCTGGGGAGTTGCGATGGCGATTGCAATTCCACTATCTGCAACACATTCCACGATCGCGCTCGTAATTGTAAATATTGGTTTTGTTGCGGCCGGACTTGGTATCGGTCCGATGTTTCCGGCATTTATTTTGGCAGCGACTAAAATTCCTGGTATCGCTCCAGCGGTTGCTATTTCACGCGTCGGCGTTATCGGAATCGCTGGCTTCTTCTTCGGTCCAACTGTTACTGGAGTAATTTCTCAGTTCACAAATCTTTCGATTGGCATGATTTACCCGGTTGCGATGCTAATTCTCTCCGGCTATTTATCGCGGGGGATTAAGAGTATTGCTAATTAAAGATAAGTCTTAATTAGGGTAAAGATTGAAATCGCAAATAGCAGATAGGCAAATGCTCTACGCAGGACTACTGGTGAAGTCTTGTGGGCAAGTTGTGATGCAACTTGTGCAATGACAATGGCAGATGCTCCCATCAGAATTGGTATATGCCATTGCACATCAGCCCATTGCGAGCGGTGGCCAATGAAGGCGGTTAGCGAGTTAACAGCAATTATTAATAGCGATGTTCCAGCGGCCACAATTTGTGGAGTTCCAAAGTAGAGAACCAGCACTGGAATCGCAATGAATCCACCACCGATGCCAAAAAGTCCAGTTATAGTGCCGATGAACAATGATAAAACGACCAATACGGGAAAGGGCATTCGCTTTTGCTCATCCAATTTTGGTGGACGCAACATCGAGGCACCCGCCAAGATTAAGACGCCAGCAAATCCAGTGGTAATTACTGAATCTGGTATCTGCTCAACAATCGATGAAAATCCTAAGTTGGTTATTGAACCGATTCCCCAGATAACAAAGGCATCGCGATAGAGAACATGCTTCTTTCGCGCCTTAGGAATTAAACCAGATAGCGCGGCGAGTAAAACGACAGCAAGTGCTGCTGTAGTTGCGGGTTTGGGATCAAAGCCAAAGCCGTACATCAGAATCGGAACGGAAAGCATCGCTCCACCTGCGCCAACTAAGCCGAGAACTGCGCCGATAAATCCACCGGCGATTAGCGCAAATAACGTCTCCACTGCTTAATACTCTCACTGAAAATAGATATACGCCCTTGTTTTGCAGGCAATCCCCTTGTTTATATCGAGAGCTTTAAATGATCTGGAGCACCGTATGTAGCCGCGAAAGCAGGATCGCTGACGCTGACCGGAAGCCTTGCTGCCGAAAAATCACCAAAATGGCTGAGCTCTTCTACTTAAAATCCTTCTTTAAGGGAATGGAAACCGTTCCTACGCAGTGCCACTCAATTTCTTTATATAATTTCTTCAGATTACCGCTAAGAATTGCCTCCAACAACTGAGTGTGGTTAGGTGCTTGTTCTGCAAGACTTGGATGCGGGCCGATTCGGTAAAACTCTAAACGAATTCGCGACATCACGCTCTTCCATAAGTGAAAAGTTTGCTGTGTTGCCGCAGTTTGCATCGCAATCATATGAAATTTTATATCCGCATCATTTACCGCCTCAATATCTTTGTCTTTGGCACCTTGACGCATTAACTTAATTTGCTCATTTAACAATTCGATAACTTCTGGTGTGAATTTCTTCACAGAATTTTTAAAGGCAAATTTCTCTAAAATAACTCGGGCTGGCAACAACATTTCAAGAAATTCTTCATTGGTAAGTTGAGTGACAAAGACTCCACGATTGGGGAAATGTTCAATAAGTCCTTCACTCTCAAGATCCCGCATTGCCTCACGAACCGGTCCAGGACTGCATTGAAACTTCTTGCTTACTTCATTTTGCTTCAGTTGGGTACCAGACTTTAGTTTTCCTGAAATAATTGCCTCACGTAACAGATGGGCGACATAAGTGCGCTGGGAAAGTGTTTTTCCCGCATTCAATTTAGAGAATTCTGATTGCATTTTATTTACCTTATCAGGTTGGCTAAAGAAGCTCTTGTTGGGGGAGTGCCTGAACCTCCGAGGTCCAAGTTAGACATTGCAGCCGCTTTCTCTGCGACCCCACTCAAACCTGCGATCTTTCAGGCTCAGACTTGAATATCGCCTCCGTCTTCAAAATCATCTGGGGGACACCCCCTGAAGTCTATTGACAGATTATAGATAATCTGCAAATCTCAGGCAACTCATCGCTTCAAGGCCCCTCTTGAATAGGAGAGGTGACACCGGCTCTGAGATCGGCTCGATGTCACACGTGTTGGTCTCGATCATCTATCACCTTGTTAACTAGGAGAGGAAAAAATGAAAAAGAAATTTCTCGATCGGAATAAAATCACTAAAAGTGGCATCGTCGGAATCGCAACCCTGAGTTTGGTTGTGGGCCTAGCGCCAATGATTTCGCAAGCTGCAACAAATGGAGTTAGTCCTATTCAGGCAGATAAGAAATATTTTGCCGAATACGGATGGGATGTTGAAGATAACTCAACCCCAAACTTTGCTTGTGTAGACGGTTCATATAAAAAGGCTGTAAATAGCGGAATAAAGATTGGAATTTACCAATCACTTCCATTCTTTGACATTGCAGGGTCAAAAATTACTGGACTTGACTGGGATATCCATATGGCGGTTATGAAGTACATTGGAGTGAAAACAGTGAAAACTGTCACGCTACAGTGGCCAGAAATGGTTCCAGCCCTTCTTTCAAAGAAGATCGATGTCATCGGTGGAAACATCCACGGCAACCCTGGCCGATACCAGAACTTTGCATTCACCGCTCCAGCATGGTGGTATGCAACAGTTGTTGTTGCAGCTAAAGGAAACCCAAAGGGAATTAAAGCCTGGGCAGATTTGAAGAAGCCAGGATTAAAATTGGGCGCCATTGCCGGATCACAAGCAGCAGCTTGGCTAAAAGATGTAAAAATAGCTGATGTAAGCCTCTTCACAACAGCAGCACTGGAATTCGCTGCACTTAGCGCAGGTCGTGTAGATGCTCTTGTCGAAGATGATCCAACAAGCGCCGTTTACATCAAGACAAACCCAAACTCAGGTGTAGCAATCGTTAAGGGACTTAAAGATGTTCCTGCTGATGTGTGGGCAAACTACGCACGCTACGGTCTGCGTTTTCAAGACTGCACACTTAATTATGCATATTCAAGAGCACTTTCTGAATTGATTATGCATGGTGTGATTTCTCAAATTGTTGACAAATACGGTATGTCAAGAACTGAGAATATCTTCGAACCAGAGATGAACCCCGCTCTCTAAGAATAATATCCAGCCACAGGTGTAAGCCTGTGGCTGGATATCCTTATTTTATTACGAACAATAAATTTTTAGAGCGGAGAAGCAGTGAGTTTTTTTGATTTGATTCATCCGGAAGTTGCCTTGGATGCACTTCCAACTATTTTTAAGGGCTTACTACTAACACTTTTCGTCTGTCTTGTCTGTGGAGTTCTAAGCCTAAGTCTTGGAATGTTTGTAGCTCTCGGTCGAATGTCAAAAAGCAGAGTACTTAGAATTTCATTAGGCGCATATGTTCAGTTTTTTAGATCTACCCCGCTAATTCTTCAATTAATTTATATTTATTTCGCACTGCCGTTTGCTGGAATTCACATCCCACCTTTACCAGCAGGCATTATCGGCTTAACTCTTCATTACACCGCTTATTTATGTGAAGTTTATCGGGGAGCAATTGAGTCAGTGCCTAAGGGACAAAGAGATGCCGCAAGAGCTCTAGGAATGCGCAATAGGGTTGTAATGGCAAGAGTGATTATGCCTCAGGCGGTTCGGACGATAATTCCGGCCCTTTGTAACTACATGGTTCAGTTGCTGAAAGATACTTCGCTGCTGTCTGTTGTGACGGTCCAGGAAATGATGTTCAGAGGTCAGATCTTTGCCGCAGAAACCTATGATTATTTCACAGTCTATTCAATCGTTTTCGTAATCTATTTTGCAGTTGGTTTTCCTGGAATCAAATTGGTTGATTATTTGGAAAAGAGAATGAAAAAAGGTTATGCATCCAGGAGTGTAATTAAAGCCGTAAACATCAATGAGACAACCACCCAAGGAGGAAAATCATGATTGAGATTAAAAACCTCTACAAGAGTTTTGGTGGGGACGAAGTTCTCAAAGATATCTGCTTGACAGTTCAGAAAGGTCAAGTTCTGGGCATAATTGGACCTTCGGGCAGCGGTAAATCAACCTTGTTACGTTGCATCAATAATTTGGAATTGCCCACCAAAGGCACAATTCATATTAACGAGAAATTGGCATACCAAGATGAGTCAGGAAAGGTTTTTTCGGAAACTGACATATCGATTACACGTAGTAAAGTTGGCATGGTTTTTCAGCATTTCAATCTTTTTCCGCATATGACGGTTTTACAAAATGTTTATGCCGGCCCAAAGTTTGTATTGGGGCAAGACGAAGAAGAGTATCGAAGTGAAGCGCTTGCAATTTTAGGATCAGTTGGCCTAGCGGAAAAGCGAGATCAATATCCTGAGCAGTTATCTGGTGGCCAACAACAACGTGTTGGGATTGCTCGCGCTCTTGCAATGAAGCCCGATGTAATCTTATTCGACGAAGTGACGAGTGCCCTTGATCCTGAATTAGTAGGAGAAGTGTTAGGTGTTCTTCGAAAGCTGGCTGAAGCAGGGATGACGATGCTTATCGTGACCCACGAGATGGGCTTTGTTCGCCAAGTTGCAGATCGCGTAATCTTTATGGACGAGGGTAGAATTGTGGAAGAGAACAGTCCAGCGGAGTTCTTTGACAATCCACAACATGAGCGGACGAGATCTTTCTTGTCTTCAGTACTCTCACATACAGATTAACAAATGAATTTTCGAAGGGTCGTCAGTGAATAAAATAGTCCGAGTTGAAGCATTTCCGGTGCAATACCCTGAACCAAATAACGACAATAAGATTAGATATTTGACGCTTGTCCGTATCGAAACATCTGACGGAATCGTTGGTTGGGGAGAATGTATTTCACAGTGGCCTGAAGCCTCTCTCGCAGTGAAAACAATTATTGATGCCGGGTTTGCAAAACTCCTTATTGGAGAAGATGGAACTCAGGCTGGTCGGCTGTGGCAAAAAATGCGAAATCATGCGTACTGGCATGGGTTTGGTGGCATCGTCTCCTTCGCAATCTCAGCCCTAGATACTGCGCTCTGGGATATTGCTGGCAAAGCGGCTGGACTTCCGATTTCAGCGATGCTTGGTGGAAAGTTAATGGACAAGGTTCCCTCTTGTGCATCAGTCATTCTTAATACTCTTGATCTAGGCGCGTTGAAAGAGGAATTCACTAGTTATCGCGAGCAGGGTTACTCCGCTGTTAAAGGGGGCTGGGGTCAAGTTCCTGAAGCCGGATTTGGCACAAACCGTGTTCGAGATATGAAAGTTGCACGCACTGTGCGTGAAGCAATCGGTCCGGACATGGGAATGGCGCTGGATGTTTCTGCACTCGCAAAATGGAGTGCAAGCCATGCCGCATCAATGGCTGAGGAATTACTTGAAGTAAAACTCACCTGGTTTGAAGATGCGCTGCATCATGATGATCATGAAGGTTATCGCCAAATTAAATCTAGAGTTCCGACAGCACTTGCGACTGGCGAGCGTTGCTGGACTTTGCATGACTATCAACGATTAGTTCGCAGTAATGCCATCGATATCATTTTAGTTGATCCAGGACGCGTTGAAGGTATCAGTGGCATGAAAGCAATTGTTGATGATGCGCTGACCCAACGAGTGCGTTTTGTCCCTCATTCTTGGTCAAGTGCAATCAATACAGCAGCTTCACTTCATGTATACGCAGCTTCTACTAATGGACAAGTTTTTGAAATAAAACCAGCACCATCACCCATGCAAAATGAATTGGTTGAGAACCCGATTGAACAAAAAGATGGATGGATTGTCGTCTCGGATGCGCCCGGTTTAGGTATCACTATCAACGAGAAGGCAATAAAGAAATATCTCTATCAGGGCTAATCGAATGCAAAGGGATTACAAATGACAATTGCAACAAACCGAAAAGCCCTCATTACTGGGGGCGCTTCTGGCTTCGGGCTTGATATCGCTCGTGAAATGATTTCTGCTGGTGCCAAGGTTGCACTCGTTGATAAATCTGCTAAAGACCTCGCGCTAGCAGTAAAGGAGTTAGGGTCAAACGCACTTTCTATTACCGCCGATGTGAGGAATCAGGGAGAACTCATCTCAGCAGTCGAGCTTGCAAACAAGGAATTTAAGGGCTTAGACACCTTGGTGATTTCTGCTGGCGTTATCCATATCAAGCCAATGAGTGAAGTGAGTGAAGACGATTGGGATCTGACCCTTGATGTAAATTTAAAGGGAGCATTCTTTGCGATTCAAGCTACATCTAAATATCTTATTGAAAGTGGTCGAGGACGAGTGGTTGCAATTTCTTCAGATGCTGGAAAACGAGGCTATTCTCAAATTCAGGCGTACTGTGCTTCAAAATTTGGACTTATCGGTTTGATCGAGTCATGCGCAATGGAATTGGCATCTTCTCAAGTCACGGTTAACTGCGTCTGCCCTGTGGGGGTTCCAACCACAGGAATGGGTAAGCAAGTAGCAAATTGGAAATCTCAAGCTGGAAATTTAACTGTAGACCAAGTTAAATCCACAGCAGCGCTCTCCTTTCCATTGGGCCGCAATCCCACTGAAGCAGATGTCACAAAGGCTATTGCTTTCTTTATTTCAGAGGAAGCCGCATTTATTACTGGCTGTGCATTAGATGTAGACGGTGGGGCTCATTTGGGCAACATGCCAGCAGTCTTACCGAAATGACTCAGACTAAAACTTCTGAGCCATTTCGGTAAAGATTTGCTTACTTATTAAAGAAAGAGATATTTCCGATGTGTGGTCCGAAAGCATCTGCTGAAACTGCACCGCTGTAGATAAGTGCGAAGATAATTAGCGACGCTCCGGCAAGTGCGAGATCTTTATTGAAAGCGATCATCTCGTTCTGCTTTGCAGTTGCATCTGTCTCTTTCCAATAGTTATGGAAGATAACTGCAGCAAGGACTAATGTGATTGCTAGCAAGAGTGCGCCGAGGTCTACCCAGAAACCGAGGGCGATATAGATGCCACCGAGCAGGAAGAAAAGTCCGCTTGCGATTACACCAAACTTTGCAGCCGGCAACTTCTTGTACTTGGCGTAGCCAGTCATCATCTCAAGCTTTGCAAAGTGAGCGATTCCTGATGTGATGAAGATAAGGGCGAAAAGAATTCGGCCGATTACTAGTACTGCGTCCATGGATCTCCTTGTGGGTAATTTGTTGGTAACTGATTAGCAATTGTTCTGACTCGGGCAAGTGTAGGGGAGATAGTTGAACTTTCAACTATCTTGAGCGTGGCGTGGTGCGCGTCTTGCCAATGTCAGAGCCTTGGGTTACTTTTCGAACACTTGTTCGAATATCCACAGGAAGGCTTGAGGCGCGTAAAAATGTCAGTCCCAGAAGTTGCTCCCGCTCACGATGTCATCTCCGATGGAGCGGCTACACCTATCGAATTCACTTTCCGCGGCAAACGCTTTCGTATCCACGCTGTTCTCTCGCGTTGGTGTGAAGCAGGCGGTTGGTGGAACCGAGTTAGCGATGGCATTTATCGTCCCGATGATGGCGCACGCGCTTTATGGACCGTCGAAGCGGCGCCTATCGGTGCGTTAAATACCTTTCAACTCGAACGTGATGAGATCACAGGTTCCTGGATCGTCAAACAGGTTTGATTTAGGTTTGAATTAAAAAAATGAGCTTCATACACCTGCGTACATCAAGTGCTTTCTCGCTTAAATACGGAACCACCCAACCGCGCGATCTTGTAGAACGAGCTGCGCAATTTGAATCACCGGCGCTCGCACTCACTGATCGCGATGGTTTATCAGGTGCGATCCGTTTCGCTAGCGCTTGTCTGGAATTTGGTATCGCGCCAATTATCGGTATCAATCTTGCTATTGATTTATTAGCTGATCCAAATATCAAGAGTGCTCCCGCTAAAGATTTACCGCGCGTGACTATCTTGGCTCACGGCGATGGGGGATGGCGTGCGCTGGTGCGTTTATTAAGCGGTCTTAATATGAACGCCGCTGATCGCACACCGATTCTCACTTTAGATTTCTTGCAACGCTTTAGCCAATACTCAACTCAACTGCATTTACTGCATGGCCCCGAATCACCAGTTAGCCAAGCGCTTGTTTTGCATCGCAGCGATATTGCGCTAGAAATATTTAATAAGACTCGCGCACTCTTTGGCGATCACGCCATAGATTGCGTATCTCACTTAGTTGCAGGCAACGGCCCTTTCTCGACCGGACATGCGGTGAGATCACTTATCTTCGCCCGCGATCACGATATCGATGCGGTGATCACAAATGCGGTGCGAATGCGCGATGGGGCAGATGGGCCAGTTGCAGATATTTTAGATTGTGCGCGCCAATTAGTTCCGTTACATCAACGCCACCTGGAACGGCGCAACGCTGAAGGTTATTTGAAATCAAATGATCAAATGGTTTCACTCGCTGCTGAAATTGCGCGTGCAGCAGGTGAGCGCACCCCGCGCGATCTTTTAAATACAACGCGCCAATGGGCCGAACGCGCACTCCTGTCGCCACAACGCGATCTTGGTTTAGGCGGCATCCACTTACCTGAGGCCCACATAGTCGGGGCAGATTCGGCAAGTGCGATGCGCACTTTGCTGCGCACTCGTTGTGAATCCGGAATCAACTGGCGCTACAACGATTCAGCCACAATCAATAAAGCGCGTGCGCGTTTAGATGATGAGCTCGCCACTGTTGCAACACTGGGATACGAACCATATTTCTTAACCGTTGCCGATATCACCGATATGGCGCGGGATAAAAATATTCGGGTAGCCGCACGGGGCAGCGGTGCCGGTTCCTTGATCTGTCATCTGCTGGGTATTTCAGGAGTTGATCCAATGCAACACGGTTTATTGATGGAGCGTTTCTGTTCGCCACTGCGCAGAGCGCTGCCTGATATTGATATCGATGTGGAATCTGCGCGTCGCTTAGAAATTTATGACTTGGTCTTTAAGAGATATGGCGACACTGATTGGCAATCTCCACAAGCGCTTTCGCGATGCGCAACTGTTTCTATGGTCGACACCTATCGCGCACGAAATGCGATCCGCGATGTTGGGGCAGCACTTGGCCTGCCGGCGATGGAGATAGATCTAATCGCTAAATCTCTGCCACATATCCGTGCCCGAAATATTGAGGCAACCCTTAAATCACTTCCCGAACTTCGCTCGCTTAATTTATCGGCGCCCCTTACTGTGATGGCGATTTCTTTGGCACAACGCCTGGACGGCCTGCCGCGGCATTTAGCGATGCACCCTTGCGCCGTTGTTCTATCTGATGCCGGTCTTTTAGATCGTGCGCCAGTGCAATTTAATGCCAGCGGTTATCCAATGGTGGAATTTGATAAAGACGGCGTAGAAGAAATTGGGTTATTGAAGCTAGATATCTTGGGCGTGCGGATGCAATCGACAATTGCACATGCCGTGCACGAGATAAAACGGGTTGCTGATATTGATTTAGATATTGATGCCGTGCCACTCGATGATGGGCCAACTTATGATTTGATCCAATCAACGCGCACCTTAGGTATCTTTCAAGTTGAAAGCCCCGGACAACGCGAATTAGTCGGCAAGTTAGCCCCAAAAACTTTTAGCGATTTAATTATTGATATCTCACTCTTTCGCCCTGGTCCTGTTAAAAGCGACATGATTAGGCCCTTTCTTAACGCTCGCCACGGCTGGACCAACGCACAGATAATCCACCCCGATCTTTATTCGATCTTGGCGCAGACCGAAGGCGTGGTCGTATTTCACGAACAAGTTATCTCGATTATCGCGGTGATGACTGGCATCTCACTTGCTGCCGCCGATGAAAAGCGGCGCGCTTTAGGCAGTAAGGAAAGCCAACAAGAAGTCTGCGATTGGTTCTTTCCTGCCGCCACCGCGCGCGGTTATGAGTTGACCACCATTACTGAAATCTGGGATGTCCTTCGCGCCTTTGCATCCTTTGGTTTCTGTAAAGCACACGCTGCAGCTTTCGCACTTCCGACATATCAATCTGCTTACTTAAAGACTCATTACCCAGCAGCCTTTATCGCAGGTGTTTTAACTCATGATCCAGGCATGTACCCAAAGCGTTTAATGATCGATGAAGCGCGCCAACTCGGTGTTGGTTTAGCGCCACTTGATATAAATCTTTCGGGCAGTCAATACACAGTAGAAAAGAATGAGAACGGTGGCGATAGCGTGCGGATTGCACTCACTTCAGTATCAGGAATTAGCGATAAGGAAGTAACTTCAATAATTGCTGGCCGCCCATATCTTGACCTCGCTGATTTTTACCGCAGGTCCGGTGCATCACATCCAGTTATCGAAACTTTAATTATGACTGGCGCACTTGACCAAGTGCATTCCTTAAGTAATGGCGTGATAAACCACCGCGATTTATTACTTCACTTATCTGATTTAACTCGCTCACCGGTTGCCAATATTGGCGGATCCCAGATGGTCTTTGGTTTTGCACCCCCTGATGTGGAGGCAAGTGGCTTGCCTGCGATGGGCGCTGCTGAAAAGGTGCGCAATGAGGTAGAACGTTTAGGAATGGATATCACCCACCATATGCTCGAGTTCTATGCGCCATTTTTAAATGCGATCGGCGCAGTTAAATCTTCTGACTTACTTTCACTGCGATCTCAGAGTGAAGTACTGGTGGCAGGAATTAAAGTTGCGATGCAGACTCCACCAGTGCGTTCCGGGCGGCGCGTAATCTTCTTAACTCTCGATGATGGTTATGGGTGCACTGATTCCACATTTTTCTCTGATGCCCAAGAGGGATTTGCTTCCACTCTCTACAGTTCATCCATATTGTTAGTCCGTGGCAAAACTCGCAGAACCGGTGATCGCGGCATCTCTATCAACGCCAACGGTGCCTGGGATCTGCGTGCAGCTTATGAAAAATGGTCGCGCCAATTAGTACAGCAAGCGATTCAGAAATGACGCAGCCAACGATTCTGCATGTAGATATGGATGCTTTCTATGCATCCGTTGCCGAACTCGATCACCCCGAACTTCGCGGCAAAGCAGTAGTGGTTGGCGCTGGTGCACGTGGTGTTGTCTTATCTGCAAACTATGCCGCCCGTAAATTTGGAATACGCGCTGCTATGCCAGTTGGTCGCGCACAGAGAATGGCGCCACAAGCAATCTTTGTCGCACCCGATCATCACCGTTACTCCGAAATATCAGAGCGCGTAATGCAGATCTTTGCTGCATACACACCGCTGGTTGAACCAATCTCACTTGATGAAGCATTTCTTGATGTGACCGGTGCCCGTAAATTACTTGGCACTGGCCGCGAGATCGCAACTGCAATTCGGGCCCGAGTCGAAAAAGAGGAAGGCATCACTTGTTCGGTGGGCATCGCTCCATCAAAATTTATTGCCAAGTTGGCATCCCAACATTGCAAACCAAATGGCATGCTTGAGATAACCACCGATCGCATACTTACTTTTCTGCACCCACTTCCTGTTGGCGCAATCTGGGGAGTTGGTCCAAAGACTGCCGAGCAACTTGAAAGACTCGGTCTTCACACGGTGGCCGACATTGCAAACACATCGCGCGCAACTTTGATTCGCGCACTCGGAGATGCCTCTGGTGCATCTCTATATGAACTTGCTTGGGGGCGCGACTATCGCGATGTAACGCCGGAGGAGCCTGATAAAAGCATTTCCTCTGCCGAAACTTTTCCAAATGATCTAGATAACCCAACTGAAATCTTGCAAGAGTTCCTGCGTATGACCGAACGATCAACAGCGCGTTTACGAGAGAAAGGTTTATTTGCAAAGACGATATCAATCAAGGTTCGCTTTGCAGATTTCTCAACTATCAATCGTTCGAAAACTTTGCCGCTCCCAATTGATGGCACGCACGAAGTTTATGAAGTTGTTAAGTCGCTCTATCTGGCGCTAAAGATCGAACGCGCGCGGTTGCGTTTAGTCGGAGTCTCACTTGAAAATCTGCAGGATGATTCCCCTGAACAACTGATCCTTGGGGCGCGCGAAAAAGGCTGGCGCGAAGCCGAAAGTGCGATAGATCAGGCGAAAGCGCGCTTTGGCCGTGGCAGCGTTCGCCCGGGGCGCCTGATCAAGCCAGGGGATCAGGAAGAAGAGCACGAAGATTAAGGCAGATCAAAAGGGGCTGCGGATCAACTAGCCCTTGGCGCAAAGATGTTCTATTGTGGGGATATGGCACTATCTGATCGCGAACAACGCCTGCTTGCCGAGATGGAAGAGGCGTTATCTGCTGATGACCCGCGTCTTGTCTCGACGCTAAGCGGTTCAACGTCACGATTTAGCGCATCAATTGGGATCGCCATCGCCGCCTTGCTTGGTGGCTTTGCAATCCTCTTTGCCGGCCTGGTTGCTCAGCTGACCTTGGTTGGCGTAGGCGGCTTCGTCGTTGCCCTAGCTGGCGTAATTCTTCTAATTAACGGCGTGAGCACTCGGACATCGACCTTAGGCAAGGGTGGTGGCTCACCTAAACGCGCTCGCCGCTCCTTTACTCAAGGATTTACCAAGGGGATGGAAGATCGCTGGGATCAGCGCAATAACGGCTAAAGCCACCTCGCATTCTCTGCCCTCGCCTTTGGCGGGGGCTTTTTTCATCCCCAAATCCCTCTGAAATCAGGTGGGGAGGGCTGGGGGAGATGTGGGAGAAAAGTGGCGTAGGGTGGTTGAAAAAGGAGGAAAGTGGAGTAAAGTGGGGGATTAAGCGGTATTGCCCGCTTATGAGTCCTCGGGGAAGGGGGCTAAGAAAATGTTTCTCGGCACCCACGAGCCACGCCTTGATGAAAAGGGCCGCTTAATCCTTCCTGCGAAATTTCGCGAAGAGCTATCTGCCGGTTTAGTAATCACTAAAGGGCAAGAGCGTTGTTTATACGTTTTTCCATCTACTGAATTTGCAACGATCACCGAAACTCTGCGCCAAGCACCTGTTACATCAAAGAATGCGCGCGATTACATGCGTGTGATGTTTGCTGGCGCACACGATGAAATTCCTGATCGCCAAGGTCGCGTAACTATTCCTGCCGGACTTCGCACATATGCCGGACTTGAAAAGGATTGCGTAGTAATCGGTGCAAATACTCGCGTTGAAATTTGGGATAACGCGGCTTGGAATTCTTACTTATCAGATCGCGAAAAGGGTTTTGCTGAAGTTTCAGAGGAGATCTTCCCAGGCCTCTTTTAGCAAGATTTTAAAAACTAAATAACAACTTAATAGCGCTCTCATTTGTGGCCACCGCCGACCAAAAGCCGGCAGTGACACCCCTTCCCCGGTGTCACTTTCGTTAGATCCGTCGGCCGGCGGTGACCAGAGATGAGAGATGAAGTGCTTAAAAACTAAATTACAAATAGATGAGTAAAGGGAAAGGGGGAGTAGATGAACGATGCGAGTACTCAACATATATCTGTAATGCTTGATCGCTGCATTCAATTGCTCTCCCCAACAATTTTGTTAAATGAAAAACCAGTAATCATTGATTGCACTCTTGGTTTGGGCGGCCACACTGAAGCCCTGCTTGAGAAATTTCCAACTCTTACCATCATTGGAATAGACCGCGATCAGATTGCACTCGATCGTGCTGGGGCGCGATTAGCTCGCTTTGGTGATCGCTTCAAGAGCGCGCACGCGATCTTTGATCAGATTGGTGAAGTAGCAGCTGCGCACGGGATCAAAGAAGTAAATGGCGTTCTATTTGACCTTGGTGTTTCTTCAATCCAACTCGATGAAATTGATCGCGGATTTTCTTACTCCCAAGATGCGCCACTTGATATGCGAATGGATCGCAGCCGTGGAATCACAGCATCAGAGATCGTAAATACTTATGCACCTGGTGCGCTGGTAAAGATTTTGCGCACCTTCGGTGAAGAAAAGTTTGCTACCCGCATCGTTGAAAACATTGTTAAGGCACGCTCCAAAGCACCGCTTAACTCAACACAAGAATTAGCAGCATTGGTTAAAGAGAGCATTCCCGCTGCCACCCGCCGCACTGGAGGAAATCCGGCAAAGCGAACATTCCAAGCCTTACGAATTGAAGCAAATGATGAACTAGGCGCGATTACTCGCGCCCTACCGATTGCGCTGGATTTATTAGCTATCGGAGGACGTGTAGTAGTTCTCTCCTTCCAATCGCTCGAAGATCGAATCGTCAAAGAGATATTCGTTGAAAGATCAACTTCCAAGAGTCCGCGAAATTTGCCTGTTGACCTTCCAGAATTTGCAGCCAAATTTGCTCTTGTTTCAAAATCAGGAGAAACGCCTTCTGATCAAGAGTTGGCAGAGAATCCGCGTTCGGCTTCTGTGCGCCTACGTGCAATTGAAAGGGTGGCGGCATAAATGGCCCTTCTTAACTCAACTGCAATCAAGGCTCCTCGCCAGAAGTTAACTGAAAAATCGGTGGAAGTATTTCTTAAATTAGTTCCAAGTGTTTCCGAAGGAACCCAAGCAACTCATCGCTTCTTCGCAACCTTCTTATCAGTCGTAGCGGGCATCGGCCTTCTAATTCTTCTTGCAGTAAATATTCTCTTGGCGCAAGATGCTTTTACGCTATCTGCGCTAAAGGCTGATGCAAAAATTGTGGCAGATCAACGCGAAGCGATTAATCGCCAGATTGAAGCCGCATCTTCTCCTGAATCACTTGCAGCGACAGCAAAATCACTTGGAATGCGCCCTTCAAATTCTCCGGTATTTCTTAATTTAGATGAAGCGGCACAGGCGCTAGCAAATGGAGATATTAAACGTGGGTAATTTAAATCTTGCCGCCTCGCGGATTCGCATACTCACGGTCATTATCTTTATCTTCTTCCTTTTGTTCGCCGCTCGACTAATTCAAATTCAGGCGATACAAGCCAGTGACTATCGCAGCAAGGCCGCAAACGAGATGGAATCAACTCGTGCAATCCCAGCGGCGCGTGGTGAAATCACCGATATCAATGGGATCGCATTTGCGCGAAGCGTATCTGCTATAAATATTGTGGTCGATCAAACTGTAATTACGGATGCAGCTCAGGCGGCTAACTTTGCCGCTCCATATCTTGGAATGACAGTGGCTCAAGTTCAAAGTGCAATCACGGGAAGTAAGCGTTATTCGATAGTTACAAAGAACGCAAAGCCAGCAATTTGGCGTGATCTAAGCGGGGCAATTGATTCCTTTAACGAATCTTTAAGTAAAGAGAATTTTGGTAAGCGAATTGTTGGCTTCCGTGCTGAAAGAAAT
>Ga0209355_1000975_pt1 | contig 16570 bp, 14 predicted proteins | sample LauGreSBDMM110SN_3_FD_187563 | JGI IMG/M metagenome (GOLD analysis project Ga0209355, IMG submission 187563) | Freshwater lake microbial communities from Lake Michigan, USA - Sp13.BD.MM110.SN (SPAdes) (version 2) | ecosystem: Environmental > Aquatic > Freshwater > Lake | place: Lake Michigan...
TTAATTACTCAGTAGGCATTGATGGTATTTCACTTGTATTAATACTGCTGTCTACGATTTTAGTCCCAATTGTTGTACTTGCTACTTGGCATGAATCTGACAGCGGGCGATGGAGTGCAAAAGTTTTCTATGTTCTAATTTTAGTGCTAGAAACAATGATGATCGGTGTATTTGCAGCAACTGATCTATTTCTTTTCTACGTATTTTTTGAGGCAATGCTGATTCCAATTTATTTCCTAATTGGTGGTTATGGAAGTGGAAATAAATCAGCTGCAGCAGTTAAGTTTTTACTTTATAGCTTATTTGGCGGCTTACTGATGCTTGCTTCAATTATTGGTATTTATGTTATCTCTGGAAATCAAATTGGCTCTACATTTGATCTAACACAGCTTGCAACTCTTGAAATTGATGATCAAACTGAAAACTTATTATTTCTTGGTTTCTTTATTGCATTTGCGATTAAAGCGCCACTATGGCCATTTCATACTTGGCTTCCAGACGCTGCCAAAGCAGCGACTCCTGGCACATCAGTACTTCTTTTAGGCGTACTAGATAAAGTTGGTACTTACGGAATGATACGTTTTTGTATCCAATTATTCCCAGATGCTAGTAAAACATTTACGCCATTAATTATTACCTTAGCTGTAATTTCTATTATTTATGGAGCCTTTATGGCAATCGGCCAAAAAGATATTAAAGGTCTTATTGCCTTCACCTCAATCTCGCACTTTGGTTTTATAACTATGGGTATCTTTGCTATGACATCACAAGGAATGTCTGGTGCAAATTTATATATGGTAAATCATGGATTTTCTACTGCCGCACTCTTCTTAATTGCTGGTTGGATGATGATGCGAAGAGGGTCATCAACTATTACTGATTTTGGTGGCCTACAAAGAGTCACACCCATAATGGCATGGAGCTTCTTTATTGCAGGAATGTCTGGCTTAGCTTTACCTGGATTATCAAGTTTCGTAAGTGAGTTTCTAGTATTAGTTGGTACGTATACACGTTATCCAGTAGCAGCAATTATTGGAACCCTAGGAATAATTTTAGCCGCCTTATATATTTTAATTCCAGTTCAAAAAATACTACATGGCCCAACTACTCCGGGTAATGAGAATTTAGCTGATTTAAATCTGCGTGAAAAAATAGCTATCGCTCCAATTATATTAGTAATTATCCTAATGGGTTTTTATCCAAAACCTGTCTTAGATCTAATTAACCCAACATCTAAGCAAGTTGTAACAAATGCTGGCTTTAGTGATCCGGTTGCAAAGGTAGGTAAGTGATGTTAACCGCGCCATCTTTAGGTTATTCACTGTTAGCTCCAATGCTTATTGTGTTAGCAGGTGCGGTAATTGGAGTTTTAGTTGAAGCATTTGTTGGTAAAGCACGCCGTACAGCTATCCAAATAACACTAAGTATTGGTGTACTTTTACTTTCGCTTCAGCAATTGTGGCGAATTAAAGATTTATCATCTACTACTGCAGCAGTTGGCTCTGTAACCATTGATAAAGCAGGAATTTTCTTACAAGCCACAATTGTATTGTTGGCATTAGCTGCTGTTTTATTAATTGCCGATCAAGACAATTTTGTTGCGCAAGCTTCAGCACTTCCTGGGTCGGATGAGGAGCGAGCTGCGCTGCAGAATAAGAGCCAGCAAACTGAGATATTTCCACTATTTTTATTTGCTGTTGCAGGAATGATGTTATTTCCAGTTGCTACCGATTTGATAACTTTATTTGTTGCTCTAGAAGTATTCTCCCTGCCACTATATTTACTAGCTGGTTTAGCTCGTCGCCGGCGTTTATTATCACAAGAGTCAGCTCTAAAGTACTTTTTACTAGGCGCATATGCATCTGCATTTTTCTTATTTGGAGCTGCATTTTTATATGGGTATGCCGGAACAATTTCACTTACTGGAATAAGTGCAGCAGCTGGAAGTGCTAATGATGTTTTCCTACTGATTGGCATAATTTTTGTCTCAGTGGGCTTACTATTTAAAATTAGCGCAGTTCCATTTCATTCTTGGACACCAGATGTTTATCAAGGTGCACCAACTCCAATAACTGCTTTTATGGCTGCTTGTACAAAGGTGGCTGCATTTGGCGCTATCTTAAGAATTTTTTATGTGGCATTTGCTGAATCACAAACTATCTGGCGACCAATAATTACCACGATTGCAATAATCACAATGTTGTTTGGCTCTATAGTTGCAATTGCCCAACGCGATGTTAAACGCATGCTTGCATATTCATCTATTGCCCATGCAGGCTTCTTACTATCTGGAGTTGTAGCATTAAATAAAGATGGCTTAGCTGCATCACTCTTTTACTTATTCGCTTATGGCTTTACCACCCTTGCTGCATTTGGAATTATTGCTCTAATCAGGGATTCATCTGGTGAGGTCAGTGATTTAAATCGATGGGTCGGTTTGGGTAAGAAATCACCACTAACTGCAGCTGCTTTCTCGTTCCTATTATTAAGTTTTGCTGGCATCCCTCTAACTTCAGGTTTTGTTGGAAAATTTGCAATTTTCTCAGCAGCTTACAAATCTGGGAATATCTCATTAGTTGTTGTTGGTGTATTAGCAAGTGCTATCGCAGCATTTTTCTATATCCGAGTAATAATTATGATGTTTTTTACTGATCCAGCTAATGACTCAGTATCTGTAGTTATTCCTTCAATTAAAAGCAAGATTTCTATTTCTGCGTCAGTACTAATTTCATTAGTTTTAGGTATCGCACCTTCACTGCTACTTACTACAGCAGTTAACTTTGCTAACTTCATTAAATAATGAATCAGATAGGAATACCTAATTTAGATAAAAAACTTGAAGCCTCACTTATTGCCGATATGATTAAGGTTGAAGATTTAATGCGATCACATATCCAAGGTGATTACCCACTAGTTGTTGAAACATCTAGGCATTTAGTTGAAGCTGGTGGCAAAAGACTTCGGCCTTTACTTACATTAATTGCTGCTCAGTTCGGTGATCCAACTAATTATGACATCATTAAAGCGGCTGTGTGTTGTGAGTTAACCCATCTTGCAACCCTTTATCACGATGATGTAATGGATGATGCAGTACTAAGACGTGGTGTTATTAGTGCAAATAAGAAGTGGAACAACGCTGTGGCAATTTTAACCGGTGACTATTTGTTTTCAAAAGTTTCAGATATGTTGGCAGATATTGGACCAGATGCAGTTAAATTACAGGCAAAAACTTTTGAACGATTAGTAATTGGGCAGATAAAGGAAACTCAAGGTAAGAGTGAAGGACTTTCTCAAATTGATCACTATATGAAGGTAGTAGCTGATAAAACTGGATCACTAATTGCCACTAGCGCCAGATTTGGTGCATTACTTTCTGGAGCTAAACCTGAAGTGGTAGAGGTATTAACAAAGTTTGGAGAAAAAATAGGTGTTGCATTTCAGGTAGCTGATGATCTTCTTGATGTAGCTAGTAGTGAAACTGCTTCAGGTAAAACACCGGGAACAGATTTAAAAGAAGGCATCCCGACCCTAGTAACACTTTATGTGATTGCAGCTAATGAGCCTGCGGATAAAGATTTAATTGATAAATTACGTAGCCCAATCAGTGATCAAGATCTACCAAATGTTATTAGCAAACTTAGAACTCATAGCGCAGTAAAAGAAGTTCAGAGATATTTAGCTCAGGTTGCTAAAGAAGCAAATGATTTATTAGTTGATTTACCTGAGGGGGCTGCAAAAGAAGGACTTAAAAATCTAACCTTTGCTTTAGTCAACCGATCTACCTGATTTATATAGATCCCTTCCTAAAAATCCTAACGCTACCCATATAAATAAAAATCCTACTAATTTTGAAACCGATAGGGGCTCATTAAAAACTATAATTCCAATTAGAAACATAATACTAGGAGTTATGTATTGAAGTAGTCCAGTGATAGTAAGTGGCAATCTAGTAGTTGCAGCATTAAACATAAGCAGTGGAGCTACTGTAAATATTCCAGCTGAAGCAAGTGCTAATGAAAAACCAATGTCTTGGCCAAATTCAGCCTCCTTTTTACTCATTAGAACAATTAAAAATGTAAGGCTTGGTAGGAAAGAAACTAAAGTTTCAACTGATAATGTTTCGAGTGCACCGGCGTTTAATCTTTTTTTCATCAAACTATATGAGCCCCAACTAAAAGCAAGTCCTAACGCTATTAAGGGAACATGTCCGTAGGTAAGTGTCAAAATTACTACACCAATTGCTGCTAATACCACTGAGATTACCTGTAACCTACGAAGTTTTTCTTTTAACACTAAAACCCCAAAACTAACTGCAACTAGTGGAGTTATGTAGTAACCAAGTGCTGCCTCAACAACTCGATCAACTGAAACTGACCAAATATATATTCCCCAGTTTATTGATAGTAGTAGTGAGGTAAATGCTAATAGTGAGAAAGATCTAGCATTTTTAATTAAGGTCAAAGTACTACGAAGTTGTTTTTGATATGCCAGAAATAAAATACAAACTAACAAAGACCAAACTGCTCTATTTGCTAAAATCTCAAACGCTGATGCCCGATCTAACCAGCGCCAGTAAAGAGGGAGCAATCCCCAAATTATGTACGCGCCAATACCGTAGGCAATACCTGAACTATTTCGATTCAATCTGACCTTTTCCAGAGATAGTTATCGGTAATTAGTAAACTGAACAGCAAATTCCCAAGATTCATTCTTAACTTGAGCAATCGCGGTTTGTAAATCATCTCTACTTTTACTTGAAACTCGAAGCTCATCTCCTTGGATTTGAGTTTTTAAAGATTTTGGTCCACTTTCTTTTAAAAATTTTGCAATCTTCTTTGCATTCTCAGTAGTAATACCTTCTTTAAACTCACAATTAATTCTGTATGTTTTACCACTTAATTGTGGCTCACTAGATTCAAGATGTTTTAGTGAAACACTGCGTTTAACCAATTTATCCTTAAAAACATCAAGAGCAGCTTTAACTCGTTCCTCAGTATCAGCTTCAATTAAGACCTTAGTACCAGTTTTCTCTACCTTTGCCCCTGTGTTCTTAAAGTCATACCTAGTTGCAATCTCACGGTCACATTGATTAAAGGCGTTATCTAACTCCATTTGATCAATTTTTGAAACGATGTCAAAACTACTGTCAGCCATGTCTATACTTTACTAGTTAAATCGATGGGAGTGGATTTGAGTCAAGTTAAGGTAAAGCGACGCATACCAAGCCCAAAGGACCTTGCTCAGTTATTAAAATTTAGAAAATTTATTTTAAGTCCGACAAAGCGTAGGTTATCTAAAGCTCTCACAATTTATGATTTAAGAGATATTGCAAAGCGTCGCACCCCTCAAGCACCATTTGATTACACCGATGGTGGGTCAGATACTGAGTCAAGTCTTACTAGGACTAGAACTGCCTATGAAAAATTAGAGTTTCAACCAAAAATTTTACTTAATGTTAAAGATGTTGATATTTCTGTAAATATGCTTGGAAAGAATGCGAGTATGCCAATTGGTATAGCACCAACTGGTTTTACCAGAATGATGCAAACTGAAGGTGAATATGCTGGTGCATGTGCCGCAAGTGATGCTGGTATTCCATACACACTTTCAACTATGGGAACAAGGTCAATTGAAGATGTAGCAAAAGCTGCACCTGACGGCCGCAATTGGTTTCAGCTTTATATGTGGAAAGATCGAGACAGAAGCATGGCGTTAGTTGATCGCGCAAAAGCGGCTGGCTTTGATACTTTAGTTTTAACAGTTGATGTTCCAGTTGCTGGAGCAAGACTTCGTGATGTACGAAACGGTATGACCATTCCACCATCACTAACACTTAAAACAATTCTTAATGCAATACCAAGACCTGCGTGGTGGGTTAATTTTCTAACGACCGATCCTCTTAAGTTTGCTTCATTAGATTCTTGGAATGGCACAGTTGCTGAGTTACTAGATTCAATGTTTGACCCTACTATCACTTATGAAGATCTAAAGTGGATTAGAGGGCAGTGGCAGGGAAATCTTGTAGTTAAGGGTATTCAAAATGTTGATGATGCTGTTAGATCAATCGAGGCTGGTGCTGACGCAATCATTCTTTCTAATCATGGTGGCAGGCAGTTAGATCGAGCACCTGTTCCTCTTTACTTACTACCTGAGGTATTAAAAGCAGTTGGTAATAAGGGCGAAGTTCATATTGATACTGGAATTATGCATGGCGCAGATGTTGTAGCAGCTCTTGCAACTGGTGCAAAATTTACTTGGATTGGCAGGGCTTATTTATATGGCTTAATGGCTGGCGGCAAACCTGGCGTGGATAAAGCATTAGAAATTATGCGCATGCAAATTATAAGAACAATGAAGTTACTTGGCGCTCGGACTGTTGCTGAGTTAAATCCTGATCATGTTCGATTTATTGCGCGCTATAGTGGTAAATAATTGAACTTTTGGCATAACAACTACTAAGGCTTTAGACTTTACCTCGCTTACAATCCTTGGCGGGTTGCCCGAGCGGCCAATGGGAGGGGACTGTAAATCCCCCGGCTCTGCCTTCGAAGGTTCAAATCCTTCACCCGCCACCACAATATGAAGTTCAATATTAAAAATAGAAACGTCTCAGCGTTTACAAGATTTTATTTAAAACTAGACTGTTGTATCTCCAGCGCGTCGTCGCCTTAAGTTATCTCCATATACAGCAAGAAGAATAACTACGCCAACAACTACGTATTGCCATTCTTGTTGAAGTTCAAGTATACGTAGTCCATTAATTAACACCGACATAATCAGAGCACCAATGATGGTTCCACCAATAGTTCCTTTGCCGCCAAACAATGATGTACCACCAATAATAACTGCAGCAATTGCTTCTAGTTCATAACCAAGACCCAAATCTGGTTGTGCAGAACCAAGCCGAGATGTTAGTACTACCGCAGCAAGTCCTACATAGACACCACAGAGTGCATAAATTGCAATCAACCAACGATTTACTTTGACCCCCGAAAGTTTTGTTGCCTCAGGATTAGATCCAATTGCAAAGGTGTAACGACCCAATACTGTTTTGTTAAGAATAATTGAACCTACTATTGCTGCTACAAATAGGATCAGGGCACCGTTAGGAAAATTAGGAATAATATTTCCCTGAGCTATTTGATCCCAACCTTCGACATCAGTTGCGAAAAGAACTGGCTTCATATCAGAAACTATCAGTGCAAGCCCTTGTGCACCCTTCATAGTTGCCAAAGTGGCAATAAATGGAGGAAGTCTAAGCATTGTTATAAGAATTCCATTGATTGCCCCAAGTGATGCTCCGACTAACATTCCAAGAAGAATTCCACTCCAAACACTTAAGTCAAAAGCCATTACAGTTTTTCCAACTATAACCGCTACTAGTGTCATAGAAGTTCCAACTGATAAGTCAATTCCAGCAGTAATAATTACAAAAGTAACACCAATTGCAAGGAGTCCAATAACAGTGGTGGACATTAATATTCCACCAGAGACGTTATCCCAAGAAGCAAAGACTGGGCGCATTATGGCAAAAAATATAAAAATTACTACCAAACTAGCAAGGGCAGCTACTCGGCCTATCTCGCGACGGACGAAAGCACTAACCTTATTACTACTTTTATTCTCAGCCATATCTATCTCATTTCTTCTTAGTGGGCTACTACTGAGTTGTCACTAAATTTTGTGGCATATTCAATTATCTTTTCTTGGCTAGCATCCTTATTCTCCAGTATTCCAGTAAGTCTCCCATTACACATTACTGCAATACGATCTGACATACGTAGAATTTCTGGCAGCTCCGAAGAAATCATAATAATTGATTTTCCCTCTTCGGAGAGTTTTGTAAGTAATCGATAAATTTCATCTTTTGCGCCAACGTCAATTCCTCGAGTTGGTTCATCAAAAATAAGTACATCACAATTACGAGTCAACCACTTACCAACTACAACTTTTTGTTGATTACCCCCTGATAAATTCTTTACAAACTGATTTTCAGAAGGCGTACGCACTTTTAGTTGTGAAATAGCATCTCTTGCTACGCCACCAGCAGGACGGATTTTTAGCCAACCAAGCTTGGAAAATTTAGGTATTGAAGAGAGAATAATATTAAAGGTAATATCTTGAATAAGAAGTAAGCCGAAGCGTTTACGATCTTCTGAAAGATACCCTATACCGGAAGCGACTGCATCTGATGGTTGCTTAATATTTACAGCTTTACCATGAAGATAAATTTTTCCTGCAGTTTTGGGATCAGCTCCAATAATTGTTCGAGCCAGTTCCGTACGCCCTGCTCCCATCAATCCAGCAAAGCCTAAAATTTCACCCTTTCGTAATTCAAATGAAATATCACGTAAGAGATTGCGATCTGAAATCCCCTCAACTTTCAACACAGTCTCTGAACTAACGTTTCTACTCGTTGGTCGCTGATCTTGATCCACTTTTCGACCAACCATCAGTGATATTACTTCTGGGATAGAACTTTGATTCGTTATAAGAGTCTTTACATATTCCCCATCGCGCAAGACGGTTATACGATCAGTAATTTTAGCAAGTTCTTCTAAGCGGTGTGAAATATAAACAACACCTTTACCGGAAGCTTTAAGGTTACGAATGATTTTAAACAGCGATTCAGTTTCTGTTGGGGTCAGTGATGACGTCGGTTCGTCCATAATAATTACTGATCCGCGATATGACACTGCTTTAGCAATTTCTACCATTTGCTGCTTAGCAATAGAAAGTTCTCCAACAATTGCTTTTGGGTCAAGGTTTAGATCAAGCTCCTTAAGCAGTTGCAACACATTATTATTAAGTTTGGCATTATCAATAAATACTTTACCTATACGTCGATCTTCACGACCAATATAGATATTTTGTGCAACAGTTAGATGGGGCATCAAGTTAAGTTCCTGATGAATTATGCTAATTCCAAGTTTTTGTGCTTCATGTGGGTTTGGAATGCTTACAGATTTTCCTCGATAAATAATTTCACCAGAATCTTTTTTGTAGATACCAGAAAGAATCTTCATTAAAGTAGACTTCCCAGCACCATTCTCACCAACAATTGCATGCACTTCACCTTCATTTAAGTCAAAATGAACTTTATCAAGTGCCTTCACCCCAGGAAATTCTTTACTTACACTTGATAGTGATAATAGTTGGGTAACTGACATTTCCCCTCAAACTCTAGATTCTTTTTGAAAGTATTCCAATAGTAAAGCATGATGGCCGAGATTACTCCCGGCCATCATGCTTAATTCCTTACAATTAAGTCAAAGTTTTGTCTTATTCGTAAAGATTTCCAGCGACTTGTGGTTCAGCAATATTGCTCTTATCGTAGTAGTAGAAACCAGTATCGATAAGTGGAGCTGGGACCTTTTTATCGCGAACGTAGTTAACAAGGGCTTCAACAGTCTTTGCACCAATGCCCATTGGGCTTTGTGTGATTGCACCAGTCTGAAGTCCAGACTTAATGTTCTCCATCTGTTGTTTACCTGAATCGAAGCCAATTAACTTAACTGCGCCATTCTTCAATTTTCTTGCCTTGAATGCTTGGCCAGCACCGATTGATATACCTTCGTTCGTTGCGTAAACACCCTTAAGATCTTTATTCGCAACTAGTGCTGCGCTTATAATCTCTTGAGCTTTTAGAGCATCTCCACCTTCAGCGTATTGGGTCTTAAGAAGCTTGATACCCTTATATTTTTTCATTTGATCGATGAATCCTTTTGCGCGGTCAATACCGGTTTGGTTTGTTTGTGAGTGACCTACAACTAAAACCTTACCTTTACCTTTTAGCAATGTATTCATCTTATCTGCAGCAAGTTTTCCTGCTGCTGTACTATTTGTATAAGCAACACCGAGCGCACATGTTGAAGCAGTACCAAGTGGTCCTGGGCAACTAGCGGCTGTATCAAACATATAAACAGGAATTCCTGCCTTGTTTGCTGCCTCAAGTTTTGGAACAGATTGTGTTGTGCCAAGTGCTGCGTAGCCGATTGCATCCGGTTTGGTTGCAATTGCGGCATCAAGCATTTCAAGTTGCTTATCAATCATTGTTTCAGATGCTGGGCCTTGAAAGACGATCGTTGCATTCATCTTTTTAGCTTGGTCTTCAGCACCTTTCTTTACTGCTTGCCAGAATTGATGTGTTTCACCCTTAGAGATCAAATGGATCTTAAGTGTGTGACTATTCGCATTTACTGGAGTAGTCGTACCAGTTATAAGTAACAGGGCTGCTACTGCAGCTACTGTTGATAGACTTTTCTTCATATACTTCCTTCCAATTCAGCATAATTGCTGTTGATAAAGCCTAGGCTCTTCATAAGAGGTAATCAAGTGGTAATTAAGTTCGGATAATGGGATAGGTGAGCGTATTTACTCACTTTGAGAAATATCACATATTCGTTATCTTGTAATATTTGAGAACATTTTCTGACCAAAATCCATCTTTTTCACTATCTGAGAATTCTTGCGTGAGCATCGATGCAAGTTTAACCACTTGCGAGTAATTATCCGCACCCAGCAATGCAACGGGCCAATCAGAACCAAACATTAATCGTGCAGGTGTAAAACTTTCGATGACATGATCAATGTATGGAACATAGTCTTCGACTTTCCACTGCTTCCATTTTGCTTCAGTTACTAGCCCTGAAATCTTGCATGATACATTCGCAAATTTAGAAAGTTCAGTAATCATTGATTTCCATGGTTCAAATTCTTGACGCGAAATGTATGGTTTAGAAATATGGTCAAGAACAAACTGCACATTTGGACATGCCCTTACTAAATCTATAGCACCCTTAAGTTCAGGAGTTTTTGTAAGAATTTCAAATACTAAACCTAACTCGCCAAGTTTACGAACTGTTGCAATGGCTTGTGGTCTTGCCAAGTAGTGTGAGTCAGGATGATCTTGGGCAACATCTCGGATACCTTTTAAATAGCTTCCGCCTTTTGCTTGTAAATATTTTTCGCATTCTGCAATTGATTCTAATGAATGAATATCTAGCCAGCCCACTACTGCGATAATTGTTGAGTTGCTATCGGCCAGCTCGAGCATGTCATAAGTTTCGTCATGAGTTGTCGTAGCGTGAACAAGAACTGTTTTTTCTATACCTGTTCCAGCTATGGCACTTTGCAAATCACGAACTTCAAAGTTTCGCCGAATTGGTTTCATTTCCTCACCAACCATCCAATCATAAGGATATTTGGCTAGATCCCACAGGTGATGGTGTGAATCAATTTTCATTATTTACCTATCACTTAACTATCAAAAAAATTCTAATTACATATTTAAAGTTTCTAACTACTACGGTGGAAGTATATTGCTGTTTAATTTTTTGTAACATAGAAAATCTCATAATAATCCAAGCTATTCGAGGTGAAAGTTTTCCGAAATTGTGTGCCACCATTCTCCTACTTGAGCTTCAGGAACTTGATTTTGCATTGGGTCGGTGATCTTCCACCAGCGTTGAGTTTCAGGGTCTGCTGCAATAAGTTTCATATCCTCCTCGTAATTAGCGCCGGTATACTCCATATACGCAAATAGTAGGTGCTCGTATCGAAAGATTGAGTAATTTTTAATATTAGCTTTCTTTATGGTTGCTAGTACTTGAGGCCATACATTTGCGTGGATTCGTTCATACTCTTCAATTTCTTCAGGTTTAATCCCTATTACTTGGGCAATGCGCTTAACACTCATACGGGAATCCTTTCGATTAAGTTTGCGTCTTCAAGTTCTGCCCAAATATCGATAGGTAGTTCACGATTGAAATCGTCAACATTAGAAAGTAGCTCTTTAACATTACGAGGGCCAGTGAGTACTGAGGTTACAGCAGGATGGCGAAGTGGAAATTGTAGTGCCGCTGATATCAATGGGATATTACGTTCTTTAAGGAAGTTACCTATCCTTGCTGCGCGAGAAATTATTTCGTCACTTGCTGGAAGATAGTTATAAGTAGCACCTGCCACAGGGTTTGCAAGAACTCCTGAATTTAGGACTCCACCCATTGTGATATCAATATTATGGGCAAGGGCGTAAGGGAAGAGTTCATTGTGGGCGATTTGATCAAGCAAGGTATATCTTCCAGCAATTAATGCGATATCTAAATCAGTATTTTTCATTATTTCAAGAGCGGGCTCTACATAATTAATTCCAATCCCTACTGCCTTGATTAGCCCTTGTGATCTATATTGAGCCAGAACGGGGAAAGCGTTTTCTATCGCTTCTTTAATATGCTCTTCTGCATCGTGCATTAATACGATATCTAAATGGTCTAACCCCATTCGTTCTAGGCTTTCATTAAAAGAGCGCTTAATTCCATCCGCTGAGTAATCAAAGATTGGCATGACATCTCTTGGCGCATCTGGAAACCAAGGAAATAATTCAGCGTTTTCAACTTTTTGAAGGATTCGTCCCACTTTGGTCTCAATAACATATGGCAACTTTGTACTTTGCAGCACCTTACCTACACGAATTTCGGCGACCCCATGGCCATACTGAGGGGCAGTATCGAAGTAGTTAATACCTATTTCAAGTGCAGAATTCAGTAGTGCCTCGCCATCTGCATCAGATACAGACTTAAATAACCCACCGAGTGGTGCCGTTCCAAGACTTAAACGAGTAACTTCTAGATCAGATCTCTTTAATTTAACTTTTTCGTTGTATCTTGCCATCAAATCATCATATATGATTTTTCAGGTCAAGCGAAGAGTCCATTCTTTATTGAGTAGAGGAATACCATGCCGAAAATAACTGGTTTTAAAACTGTAGATGTTCGATTCCCAACTTCGCGGGGGTTAGACGGTTCAGATGCAATGAATAAAGAACCTGATTACTCAGCTGCGTTGGTAATCCTTGAAACAGATGATACACACTTGCAAGGACATGGCTTCGTATTTACTTGTGGTCGTGGAAATGATTTACAGTGCGATGCTATTGCTCTATTAGCTCCATATGCAATTGGCCGTGATGTATCTGATTTGGCAAGCAACATGGGAGATTTTGCACGCAGTTTAGTGCGCGATTCACAGATTCGCTGGCTTGGCCCTGAAAAGGGTGTTACTCAAATGGCAGCAGGTGCAGTAATTAATGCTGCGTGGGATCTAGTTACTAAATACGCTAAGAAACCATTATGGAAATTTTTATCAGATCTAGCACCTGAAGAAATTGTAGATCTCATTGACTTTAGATATATCACCGATGCTCTTACTCCATCTGAAGCGCTAGAAATTTTGCGCAAGATGCAGCCTCACCGCGCAAAAAATGAGGCAAAATTAATTGCTGAGGGTTTACCTGCTTACACAACAACTCCCGGTTGGTTGGGGTATAGCGATGAGAAAATGGTGCGCCTTGCTAAGCAAGCAGTTGCTGATGGATACAAACTAATTAAATTAAAGTGTGGTGGTTCACTGGAAGATGATAAACGGCGTCTGCGCTTAGCTCGTGAGGCGGTAGGTCCTAATATTAAAATCTCAATTGACGCCAACCAAGTCTGGGATGTTGACCAAGCAATCGAATGGATCAAAAAAATTGGTGATGTAAATCTTCATTGGGTCGAAGAACCAACTAATCCAGATGATGTTCTAGGGCATGCTGCAATTGCTAAAGCTATTGCACCAGTAAGAGTGGCTACGGGTGAGCATGGAATGAACCGAATTATCTTTAAGCAGATGTTACAAGCCAAATCATTTTCATTTATGCAAATAGATGCAACTCGAGTTGCTGGGGTGAATGAGAATCTTGCCAATATTTTAATGGCAGCAAAGTTTCAAATCCCAGTCTGCCCACATGCGGGTGGGGTCGGGCTCTGTGAACTAGTCCAACATCTTGCTATGTTTGATGCTGTCGCTGTATCAGGGCATCACCCAGACCGTGTTGTCGAATTTGTCGATCATTTGCACGAGCATTTCGTCATTCCAACAAATATTCAAAATGCACATTACATGCCTCCAACTAAAGCTGGATCTGGTGGGGAAATGTATGCTCAATCAATCCTAGATTTCACATTTCCAACCGGAAAAGAATGGGCAAACGTATAAATAAATTACAGTGAGTATTTCTCCAATATAGCTTTTAGGTTTGGGTCATTTCTATCTTGGTTGCCATTTTTCCATAATCCATCCTCTTGGGTGCTTTCAATATAATTTAAAGTGTTAATACCCGGAACCCGTTTAGTCTTCACCCCAACCCGTTTACTTTGAATAAACCACCAAAGATCATCAGTATAAAATGCTAGTTCTGTATAAGTTTTTTCATCCGTTACATCATTATGGAAAAATTCTGCTTTATATAGCGTGCCAGCACCTGAAGTAGGAAATAGATCACCAGCAGGCCCATCACTTAACGAGTAGTTTTTTTGCCAATTTTTATATGGCAAAATTTTGCCGGTAGGGTCAATACTAACTTTATGTACCCTACTAGCCACTATAGTTCCAGGGCATAGGTGATGTTGAATCATAAGTTTTAAGGTCAAATCTGTCTCAAAAATTAAGTCATCATCTACCACAATAATAGGTAAGTTTTTTTCTTTACTTAGGGTTGGGATTAGCTTTTTACCTGGCCCCAAGTCCGAGCAAGAATTAATTATTAGGACCCCAGTATTAGATAATCTCTTAACCTCTTCAGGCAATTTTGTCATATCTTGCTCGGCGATATTTAAATAGATTTTTTTCGGAATAAGTCTTTGCTCAAGCAGAGAATTTAGTGATTTAGCTAAAGTATTGAATCTTACTGGATGACTAGTTAATGAAATTACATGCTCCCAGCTTATAGATTTAAACTCTTTACTATCTGGCACTAATAAGTGACTTAATAAAGTCCCACCCGATGTTGCCCTTATTTGTCTCAAGTTAGCCATGACTTCATTATGGTTTTTAGTTGATTTTGAACCAAGATTACGGGCAGTTCTAATTAAGTAATAAAGAGAGAATACTTGCAATATTAGAATTATTAGTAACAGCACGGTCTTCATCAACTCTGCCTAACTTTGTTGTAGTTATACTAATTTCATGGATAAGCCAACCATTATTCTAGCCACTAGTAATGGTATTGGCATGGGGCATTTAACTAGAGCAAGTGCGATTGCTGCTGAATTAAAGAGTGTTGCAAACCCAATTATCATCTCAATGGCCTCAGGTGTTGTTGAGGTCCCAAAGATTGCTGGCGTTAGATTTGAATATGTGCCAGGCAGAGATCGAAAATGGATGGGTCGTTTTGCTTGGGATGAGTATTTAAGAGATCGTATTGTTGCTTTAATTGATGAGACAAATGCGAAGATAGTTAGTTTTGATGGTGTTGTTCCTTATCCGGGAATTATAGGTATAAAAAGTATTAGACCTAAAGTTAAATTAATTTGGGTCCGTAGGGGATTTTGGCAAAAAACACCAACTAGGTATTTACTTAATCTCCAATCAAAAATGATGGATTTAATTATTACACCAGGAGACTTTGGTCAAAGTTATGACAAAGGACCAACCTCAACTAGGAATGATTCAGTTTTGGTTAAGCCAATATCAATTTTTAATTCTTTAACTACACTTAGCAAATTTGATGCCCGTAGCACATTAGGTTTAGACAAAGACCGGCCAGCCGTTTTAGTGCAATTAGGAATTGGCGAAGCAGATGCAAATGCAAAGCTAACAGCCGCGTTAAGTGGGTTAAGATCTTGGCCAAACTTACAAGTAGTTTTAACTAAAGAACCAGTTACTTCGGCTGGAGATAATCTTGCTCCGGAAGGCCTTGATATAAAAGTTATTCACTATTTTCCGCTTGCTAATGTGCTTAATGCTTTTGATGCAGCTATTTGTGCTGCCGGGTATAACAGTGTGCATGAGGAGCTTGCTGCCAAGATTCCAACTTTATTTATACCAAATATCAGAGGAATAGATAATCAAGCTGGCAGAGCAGCATGGGCAGGAGATAACCAAATAGCACTAACAGTTGAGCAAAGTAACTTATCCCAAATCACTCAAAGCGCTAGTAAATTAGCATCACAAACACTTCGGGATCAGTTAAAAAATAACTGTGCCAACCTGCCAGCAGTAACTGGCGCAAAAGAAGTAGCCAAAATTTTTATTGATCTTATAGATAGGCCTATTCGCGATGAAAAAGAGATCAAAAAAATATTATTTAAATTAAAAATGCAAGATATTTTTGGTCGAGGTTTCCGCGGAGTAGTTTATTCATTACTACAAATTTTAGCTATTTCCTATAGATGGCTTAAGCCACACAAAGATGTTGAAATAGTTAAAGCTAATAAAGTAAATATGTTTGAAGCCGAAGATAGTGAGCAACTACGCAAATTAATTAAGAGTAGTAATCCATTCGAACATCTAATTATTGGTGCATCAAAGTCATATAAAAGTAGGCGAATTGAGATTGCAAGCAAGGCTTACCTAAAGTAAGGGCTCAATTCGTAAATACTAAAGACGGGTTGTATCCTTAGTCAGCACTTCGCCCCCTTAGCTCAGTTGGTAGAGTGTTTCCATGGTAAGGAAAAGGTCAACGGTTCGATTCCGTTAGGGGGCTCGATTAACAAATAAATATTGAAAGATTTAAAAGTTTGGCGGGGTA
>Ga0209355_1000979_pt1 | contig 16515 bp, 13 predicted proteins | sample LauGreSBDMM110SN_3_FD_187563 | JGI IMG/M metagenome (GOLD analysis project Ga0209355, IMG submission 187563) | Freshwater lake microbial communities from Lake Michigan, USA - Sp13.BD.MM110.SN (SPAdes) (version 2) | ecosystem: Environmental > Aquatic > Freshwater > Lake | place: Lake Michigan...
GAAGCGGAAGTTAATCGTAGACACGAAGAGCGTTCACGTATGCGGAAGTCTCTGGTAAGCACGGGAGACCGAAGCGCGAAGATTAGAACTTACAACTATCCGCAAGGACGTGTGACAGATCACAGAATTAATTTGACATTATACAATTTAGATGCTGCAATGAATGGCGAAATAGCCGAAGTCATTGAAGCATTGAAATTAGCCGAGAATACAGAGAAACTCAAAGAAGGAAATTCATAAGATGAATAAAGCAAAATTGGTAGAGCTCATTCGTTCAAGAAAAAGTTTCTTGTGCGTTGGATTGGATACAGACCCTACAAAGCTTCCGGTAGGCGTTGGAGTGCTTGAATTCAATAAGGCAATTGTTGATGCCACTCGAGAGTTTGCAGTGGCGTATAAGCCGAATTTGGCTTTTTACGAAGCCATGGGAAGAGAAGGATGGGATATCTTGGAAGAAACCGTTGCGTATATCGGAAACGAACACTTCACCATAGCCGATGCGAAGCGCGGCGATATTGGAAACACTTCGAGTTATTACGCGAAAGCATTTTTTGAAACATACGGATTCGATAGTATCACTGTTGCTCCGTATATGGGCAAGGACAGTGTTTCGCCTTTCTTGCAATTTCAAGACAAGTGGGCAATTGTTTTGGCGCTCACTTCAAACGAAGGATCGGAAGATTTTCAAACACAGAAAATAGGAGAGGAGTATCTTTTTGAAAAAGTACTTCGCGATGTTGCTTCATGGGGAACCGATGAGAACACCATGTTCGTAGTTGGCGCCACCAAGGCGGAAAGCCTCGCTCAGATTCGTCAAATTATTCCAAATCACTTCTTACTTGTTCCAGGCGTTGGCGCGCAAGGCGGAAGTCTTCAGGAAGTTGTAAAGTACGGAATGAATAGCGAAGTCGGATTGTTAGTGAACGCTAGTCGTTCAATTCTGTACGCTTCATCTGGCCCAGATTACGCTGGTGCTGCTGCTGCGGAAGCGAAGAAGATGCAAGAGGAAATGGCGGTTTATTTGTAAGCCTTCATACGTTTAGTTGTTATGCATTCCAAGGATAGGTATAGTGCGCTGGAGTAACAAATGTTTCTTTAATGGTGCGCGGAGAAACCCAACGCAATAAGTTCAAGTATGATCCTGCCTTGTCGTTCGTTCCACTTCCACGTGCTCCACCAAACGGCTGCTGTCCCACAACTGCGCCCGTTGGCTTATCGTTAATGTAGAAGTTACCTGCTGCATTTTCCAATACGCGCATTGCCTGATCTATTGCATATCTGTCCTTTGAAATAACAGCTCCTGTTAATGCGTAGTCGCTGGTTTCATTCACCAAATGCAAGGTGTCTGCCCACAACTCATCTTCGTAAACATATAGCGTTACAACAGGACCGAAGATTTCTTCTTCCATGGTGCGGAACTTCGGATTGGTTGTTACTACAACCGTTGGGTCAACAAAGTATCCGACAGAGTCGTCGTAGGTTCCACCTGCGATAATTTCAGCGTCGCTTTGCGTCTTAATGTATTCGATGTATCCTTTGATTTTATCGAAAGATCTGCGATCTATAACAGCGTTCACGAAATTGGTGAAGTCTTCCGGACTTCCAACTTTAATAACTTTTAAATCACTTACAATTTTCGCTTTCACTGCAGGCCACAACGATCGGGGGATGTAGCTTCGGCTTGCTGCAGAACATTTCTGACCTTGATATTCGAATGCTCCACGAACAATGGCAGTTGCCACTTCTTCTGCATTTGCAGATGGGTGTACCACAATGAAATCTTTTCCTCCAGTTTCTCCAACAATACGCGGATATGTTCTGTATTTATCCAAGTTGCTTCCAATCTCTTTCCACAGGTGTTTAAACACAGCGGTAGATCCAGTGAAGTGAAGTCCTGCGAAATCTCTGTGAGAGAAAACCACGTCTCCAGCAACTGGACCGTCAACGGTAATCATGTTTATTACGCCGTCTGGCAATCCAGCATCGCGGAACAATTCCATAATCACATGCGCGCTGTACACCTGCGTGTCTGCCGGTTTCCACACACAGACATTTCCCATCATTGCTGCACTTGCGGGCAAGTTGCCGGCAATAGCCGTGAAGTTGAACGGGGTAATGGCGAAAACGAATCCTTCTAACGGACGATACTCCAAACGGTTCCACATGCCTGCCTGAGAGCCCGGTTGCTCGTTGTAAATCTGTTGCATATACAACACGTTGAAGCGTAGGAAATCAATGAACTCACATGCCGCATCAATTTCAGCTTGATGTGCATTCTTTCCTTGACCCAACATAGTCGCTGCATTCATGCGGTCTCTGTATGGACCCGCAAGTAGATCGGCTGCACGAAGGAAAATAGCTGCGCGATGTTCCCAAGGCAAATGTGACCATCGCTCGCGTGCGGCTAGCGCTGTGTCAATCGCTTGAATCACGTGGTCTTTCGTTCCACGATTCAAATACCCCAATACTTTCCCATGCTCTTGCGGTGAAGTAAGCGAAAGCTTTTCTTCTGTGCGAATTAATTCTGATCCGATGTACATGGGCACATCTATCGGCTCCTGGTTGTACATTTTTTTATAAGTGGCTGAAAGCGATGTACGCTCTGCACTTCCCGGTGCATATCCTTTTACAGGTTCATTAATTGGAAGTGGTACTTGAAATACTCCTTTCGACATATCTTATTTTTTTGGTGCAAGGAAACCGTAGTTCTTGCTGTAGTTTAACATTTGTTCCGCGAATGTCTTGGTGTAACTCACGGTTACATCAATCATTTTTCCGTTTGAATCTAAAACAGGAGTTAGAAAAGGGTTTACAAATCCGTTGTACGGTGGAATGTTTAATTTCTCTGATCTAGCGAGCACTTCAGCGTGCAAGGTTGGATCTACTTTTTTTCCGTATCCGTCAGCTAAAGCTTTCGCTGCGTTGTAATCGCCTTGCGAAGTAATTCGTTGAACTTCGGTAAGCAGCATTCCAACAAGAGTTCGCATTTTGTCATAGTTGTTAATGTTGAAGTATGTTTTCCCATCACGGACTTCTCGTGAGATAACATTCGCAGATGCTCCTTTTTCAATGATCCAATTGCTTATCCAAGCGCGATTACGCATGTGTGCCTCAGCAATGTCTTCACCCATTTTCAATCTTCTCATCTGAACCATCATCGCATTGCGAATGTATCCGTCGTATTCTGCCATCCCCACTTCTAAACTTTCCATCAATCCCATTTCAACCAACTTCGGATCCATCACGTAATACAACGCCACCAAGTCAGCTCTTCCTTCTTCAATAGTAGAAGCAAATTCTTTCAATGTTTGTGAACTAGCAGAAACATTCGGCTCTAACTGTCCACTTGCGTGTCCAATAACCTCGTGCATCGCAGTGTGCATCTTTCCTGCTGTTGCTGCATACTTTTCTGAGCGAGCAATTTCTTCTTCATCGTTTGCGAATTCTTTCAACATACCTGATCCGCCTGCGTTGTTTGCAGCGTCTTCAATGTTTCCTAAACTCACACTCTTGGATCCGTGCATAGCCCGAATCCACTGTGCATTCGGAAGGTTCACTCCAATAGGAGTAGACGGATTCGCATCGCCAGATTCACCGGCTACGTTTACCACTTTGTAAGTAATTCCTTTTACTTCTTTTTTCTTGTGTTCAGGAAGAATAGGGGAGTTGTCCTCGAACCACTGCGCATTCTGCATCATCACTTTCATGCGATCACTCGCCTCGAAGTCATTAATTTCTACCACAGATTCGTATGAACCACGCTTTCCAAGCGGATCGTTATACACTTCCACAAAACCATGAATGAAGTCAATATCGCCTTCAGTTGCTTTCACCCACTGAATGTTGAAATCGTCCCATGTTCTCAAGTCTCCTGTTGTATAAAACTCAATCAGCTTGCGAAGCGAAACCGCTTGCTTGTCGTTTTCAGCAACCTTTTCTGCTTTGTTCAACCAGAATACAACTTGTTCCAATGCCGCGCTGTACTTGCCTCCTATACGATACACATCTTCCACAATAACTCCGTTTTCTTTGCGAAGGTTTGCATTAATGCCGTATGACAATGGAGCGCGATCGCCAGCAACTTCCTTCGATGCGTAATAATCAAAGGCTTCTTTCGTAGTTACGCCTTCGTAGAAATTCACAGCAGAATTTTCAACCAATCCTTTCGATGCATCGCTTTCAACTTTTAGTGAGGCAACATTCGGATTGAAGATCACTTCCGTGATTTCTTCTGAAACCTCCGTGCTTGTTGCACCGCAAAGCGAAACGAAATATTCTTTGCTGAATTTCGGTGTGTGCTTAATGTTGCTGTAATGGTGATGAATACCGTTGCTCATCCACAATTGCTTTAAATACGTTTCAAGGTTCATCCATTCTTCAGACGTTTTGTCGCCGTTGTAATTCGAATAAATTTTCTCGAAAATGGTACGAACTTCCAAATTGTACTTGCAGTTCTGATCCCACATAATGTCGCGCCCAGCAAGGCCTGCCTGAGTTAGGTAGTAAACGAATTCTTTTTGCTTCGTGGTTAACTTGTCAAATCCGTCTAGCTTGTAGCGAAGAATGCGAATGTCGGCGAAGCGATCTACTTCGTATTCGAACGGTCCGTTTTCAGTTTCAGATTTTGGAAGCTGCGCAACCTGATCTTTGAATTGGAAGTAGCACCAAGCAGTAAGGCCGAGCGCAATAAAGGCGATGAATATTTTTTTCATTGAAAATGATTTTCGGACACGAAGATAAGAAGGTTACCTTTGTAGAATGACGTTCGAAGAACTAAAGTTAACGAGACAGTTTTTAGATGCTGTGAAAGAGTTGGGGTATGAGTCTCCGTCTGAGATTCAAGAGAAAGTTATTCCTCGAGTTTTAGGCGGACAAGACGTCATTGGAATTGCGCAAACCGGCACGGGAAAAACGGCGGCTTATGTGCTTCCATTGTTACAGTTGTTGAAGTATCCGCAAGGCGATGAGCCACGTGCGCTTATACTCGTTCCAACAAAAGAATTGGTGGTTCAGGTGGAAGAACAAATTCAAAGCCTTTGCAAATACACAGAGCTTCGCTATGTGGCCTTGTACGGTGGCGTTGGTCCGAAGACTCAAATAGAGATTATTAAGAAAGGAGTAGACATCATTGTTGCAACTCCTGGAAGATTCCTAGAGATCTACGCGAAGCGCGTAATTATTCCGAAGAAAATAAAGCACGTGGTGCTCGATGAATGTGACCGAATGATGGACATGGGATTCTGGCCGCAACTACGTGAAATTCAAGAAAAGCTTCCACAAAAGAAACAGCAACTGCTGTTTTCTGCAACCTTCCCAGAACGCGTAGAGCGCATTGCTGATAACTTTCTTTTGTTCCCTTCACGTGTTGAAGTAACGCCTCAAGCAACTCCAGCTAGTACTGTGGAACAGAGAGTCTACATGGCTCCAAACTTCAAGACAAAATTGAACTTGCTTATGCATCTTCTTGAAGGAGATGAAATGAAGCGTGTGATGGTTTTTGTTCGAACAAAAACAGACGCGACGACCATGGGGAAATTCATGGCGAGAAGCAATGTGGGTGAAATAAGATTCCTGCACAGCAACATCGGACAGAACTCGCGCATGAACGCCATCAAAGATTTCAAAGACGGAAATGTTCGCATTCTCGTTAGCACCGACGTTACCGCTCGAGGCATAGACGTGTTCGAAGTTTCTCACGTAGTAAATTTTCAAGTACCCGGCCATTACGAAGACTATGTTCACCGCATCGGAAGAACAGGCCGTGCATTCAAAACAGGCGTTGCCATTAGTTTCGTAGATCAGTCTGAAGAATATCACTTGACCAACATTCAGAAAATTATTCGTCAAACCATTCCGGTTTTCGAAATTCCAGAGGCGGTGAAAATTGAAAAGACAGAGCCCGAAGAAAAACAAGATCATGCACGCGAAATGGACCGTCAGAAAAGATTAGACGATCCCGATTTCAAAGGAGCCTTCCACGAAAAGAAAACGCTTCAAGCGAAATTGAAGTTCAAACAAGAACGAGATAAGAAACAAAGAAGGAGCCGTTAAGCTCCTTTCTTTTTCTCATTCTTATTTTGTTTCTTAGTGTGAAACCACAACCTTCTTCGTTACGCTATTTTTCCCACTTCCAACACGAACGAAATACGTCCCGTTGTACAAAGTGCGTGTGTCGAAATGCGCCAAGGTGCTACCTTGATAAAGAACAGTGCTCGAAATTAATTTTCCATCAGCGCTCAATAAATCAACTTGAACATTGCTTCGGTTCACGGTGTTCACTTGAACAGCTAACACATCTTGAACGGGATTCGGATACGTATTCACGTTCACATTTTCCAACTGAACATCGGCAACTGCATTAGGAGTGTAAGTGGTTACGGCTTCAGTTATTGAAGTCACGCGCGCTGCTACCTTCGTTCCATAAAATGTTGGTCCAACAGCATACGGATAAGCAGAATTGTGATTGGCATCTACCGTGCAGAAATACGCATAGGTTCCATTCGGATACTCAGGAGTCACGCAGTTACGTCCATTGTGTTCATCAAGATAATCTTCCATTCCCGGATGAGCAACGAATTCGTAATCTTCTCTGTAACGTCCAAGCGGATAAGTTGTGCTCACATCGGGACCTGCGGTCACTGTCGTGCCATTTGCGTATTGCGTGCGGGTGATCATGTTTCTCAATTGATAACCACTTTTAATGCGAACAATTCCTCCGGTTCCATCGGCATTTGCATACCCATAAGCGCCATAGATAGGAAATCCATCATAAGCATATCCAACCAACGGAGAATGCTCGGTTGAATTAATCACGTAAAGTGCATCAGCAACGTAGATGTCACATACGGTCGAGATTACTAATAAATCTAAATTGAATGCACTCGGATTTTGGTGCGTGTGATAATTTCCATTAGCTGGATGACCTTTCGAACAGTCGAATCCATCGCGCTCGGCAGGAACCGCATCGCGATTCCATACACCTTGTCCCGGAGGACCCATAATGGGGCCGCCACCTTCAGACATGTTATTGTTGTTCCAAGAAACGCCGTCTCTGTAATCGAACAAAGCAATGCCGTTAATGAAGACGCCAATGTTTCCTCCGTTTGTAGCAGTGGGTGTTCCTGTGTTTTGAACTGGATTCAAGGGAAATTTGAAAATTGCATTTTGTGCGGTAGCCAAAGAAGGGTTACCATCTAAAAACGGACCTGTGATATAAGCAGGAATTCCATTGGTTGAAACATAAGCCCAATTCGCAGAATACTGCACGCTCTGAATATTTGCGGCGGTGAGGTCATTGATTGGGGTTGGATTTCCACTTACATAATGTCTTCCTGTTATGCCTGTTGTATTTTGAAGCCACGAGGTAACAGCTGGTCCTTGCGCAAACGATTGGCTCGCTGCAAGAATAAGGCTAAGGATGAGAACGTTGAATAATTTCATGTTGAAGGATTTGTGGAAATTGATATTCTTTTCGAGTTAAAAATTTATGATCAGTTAAGGTTAGCAGAAACGCAATGAGGTCTTGCTTGCTGTTGGAAGTCAAATTCAAGGAATGGTTTAACGGCGAAGAAATATTTTCTTCCTTTCCTTGAATGGAAGAGTAATGATTCATCACTTGCTGCAGAGTCTTAAACCTTCCATCGTGCATATATGGAAAGCTCATTTCAACATTGCGCAACGAAGGCACCTTGAAAGTAAGTCGGTCTTGTTTGAATGTTGTAACAGCGCCTCTTCCAAAATCATTCAGCGAATCGTCAAGTGGAATGCCATTGCTTTTGAATTCGTCATTCGTAAACAGCGGTTCTGTATGACAAGCATTGCATTTTTTCTGAAAGAGCACATATCCTTTTTGTTCTTGTTCGGTGAAGGTGTTTTTTCCTGCAATCACCTCATCGTATTTACTCTGATTGCTCACAAAGCTCAACATGAATTGCGAAATCGATTTCAACACACGCTCACCCGTTGCCAAACTATCGCCCCATGCTTGGAAGAAATAAGCGCGATAAAATTTTCTTTCGTTGAGCTTCTTTACCACGTTCGCCAGGGTCTCGTTCATTTCAAGAACATTTTCAATGGGCGCCATAGCCTGAGCGTCTAATGAATGAATTGCACCGTCCCACATGAAGTTTTTCTTCCAGGCTAAATTGAACAATGCTGGTGCATTTCGTTTTCCAACACGATCGAAAACACCGTGGCTTACCGCATGATCTGTATGTGTAAAGGCAGTGTAGGAGAGGTGACAAGAAGAACATGAAATGGTATTGTTGGAAGACAAAATCGGATCGTAAAAAAGCAGTCTTCCCAATTCTTTTTTTTCGGTGGAAGGAGGATTGTTCTTTTCGTTGTAGACTTTTTGTGGCCAAACAATTTTTCGTTTAGGTGGAAGGGTAAAGCCAAGCGCTAAGACAAATAGCAAAATGAAAATGAAGAAGGAATAACTTTTTCGAATCATTTTAGAGTAGCTGAAAAAGAGGAACACAATTCGCGTATATATTCTTGAACGCGACTGTTCGGACTCATGAGTGAATATTCTTTGTTCGCGTTTACGAGCTCAATGAAAGTCGAAAGATCCAGTTCAACCAATATTCCTTTTTGTCTTTCATTCGGCGGAAGCAGAGGTCCGGTGGTAACCCACCTATGGATTGGAATTTCATCTGTTATTGAACTCATGTGTGCATTGGAGAAGCCGCCAAGGTGAAGGTTTAATGCAGTGCCGTCTTTTTGCTTTCCTTCCAACTTAAACTGAATGTATCCGCTTTGCCAGCTCCAATACATGCCGTTTGCAGGATCTAGCGCACAGCAATGAACACCAGCGGCGTTTGTTGTTGAATCAACACCAAGAGTCAGGCGAACATAACTCGCGTAACTTGAATTTGAGTTGATTGAAAAATTCAATGAACTAGAAGTATTGAAATCGATTAGTCTGTAGGAAACAGAATCCCTTCCAATGATTTGTTTATCCATATCCAACAACTCAATGTGCCCAATATAACACTTCAATGTTTCAACATGAAGCAAAGAATCGACAAATTGAAGGGGTGTATTTTTCAACTTGAATTGAAATAGTCCTTCCATTTTTGAATTCATCTGTTCGAATTCAACAACGATTGGGAAGTGGTCCGAGAGTAGCGGTTCAGTAATATCGGTATTTCCAACTTTGTAGGAATGAAAACCAAGGTTTTTCAATTTATAAAATACATAATCTATGCGCGGAGCATTCTGATTCGAAGCGCGTTCGAAATTATTGAATGTTCCAACCTTTGAAGAAATTCCTATTCCCGCATCGGAGAATACTGCACGAAGTTTTTTCAAAGCAGCATCTTCCGGCTTGCAGTTCAAATCGCCCATGAAGATGATATTTTGAATGGAAGTGAAAGCTTCAATTTCTTTCAAAATGAGTTGGGCGCTTTCTTGTCTAGCGCGCTCACCCACATGATCCCAATGCGTATTCACCACCAATAGCGTATCTGTTGTTTGTAGATCTAAAAGCAACGCGAAAGTGGCTATTCGTTCGCATGCAGCATCCCATCCTTTGCTAGGTTTAGTTGGTGTTCCCGACAACCATACCGTTTTCGATTTAATCAATGAAAATCGATTCAAGTTGAAATAAATAGGGGAGTACTCGCCTTTGGTTTCGCCATCTTCTCTTCCAACTCCAACGCGTTTGTATTGTCGCTGACTGAAATTGTAATTGAAAAGCGCTCGGTCGAGTTCAAGAACTTCGTTGTGTAAGACTTCTTGAAACCCAATAATATCAGCGCTTTCACTCCAAAGGAAATTTTTCACACGCTCGCTTCTGTTCGGCCAACTGTTCTCGCCATCGTTTGGGTTGTTGTAACGAATGTTGAATGAAAGAACTTTTAAAGAAGAAGTCTGACCGAATGAACATTCGGTTGATGTGATGAAGAGTATGCAAAGGATTGCAATTCGAAAAAAGTGTTTGTTCATTCTGGAGTTAAAGGTAAAAAAAAACCTCCCGAAGGAGGTTTTTATATGTTAGAGGGAAGAGGAATTATGCTCCTTCTTCGCCATCCATTTTCTCTTTCAATGCAGCCAATGCACCTAAGTCACCAAGAGTTGATTTCTCAACTTGAGAGTTAACTTGCTTCACAGCTGAATTGTTGTCTTCTTTCTTAGCACCCGATCCAGAACCTGAACCAGCGCCAGCACCAGCACCAGCACTTGAGCGCTTAGGCTTAGCATCTGATGAAGATGGAGTAGAAGTGATTTCTTCTGGCTTCCAAGTTTGTGTGTGAGACACAGCAATCTTACGTTGGTTCTTGTTGAATTCAAGAACGATGAAGTCAAGGGTTTCTTCAACTTTCGCTGTAGACCCGTCTTCTTTCTTCATGTTTTTGTTCAAGCAGAATCCTTCTAAACCGTAAGGAAGTGCAACAATACAATGGTTACCTTCTTTCTTCACGATAGTTCCTTGGTGCTTGGTTCCTTCAAGGAAAAAAGTTTCAAACACATCCCATGGATTTTCTTCCACTTGTTTGTGTCCTAAGCTAATTTTACGTCCTTCACGATCCAATTCCAAAACTACTACAGCTAGATCATCTCCGATAGCGCAGAACTCACTTGGATGCTTGATCTTCTTAGACCAAGAAAGGTCAGAGATGTGAACAAGACCATCGATGCCGTCTGCTAATTCGCAGAAGATACCGAATGTAGTGAATGCACGAACTTTCGCAGTGTGCTTGGCTCCAACAGGGAAACGAGTCTCAATTCCGTCCCATGGATCAGAAGTCAATTGCTTCAATCCAAGACTTAATTTACGCTCGTCTTTTTCCATGCTTAGGATAACAGCCTCAACCTCTTGTCCTACTTTCAAGAAATCTTGAGCAGAACGTAAGTGTGAACTCCAAGACATTTCAGAAACGTGAATCAATCCTTCTACACCTGGAGCAATCTCAACGAATGCACCGTAGTCAGCAAGAACAACCACTTTTCCTGTAATCTTTTGTCCTACTTCCAAAGTATCTTGAATAGCATCCCATGGGTGAGCAGACAATTGTTTCAAACCAAGAGCAATTCTCTTCTTGTCATCATCGAAGTCAAGAATAACAACGTTGATCTTAGAATCCAATTGAACAATCTCTTCCGGATGAACGATACGTCCCCAAGAAAGGTCAGTAATGTGAATCAATCCATCTACGCCGCCAAGGTCAACGAATACACCGTAGCTTGTGATGTTTTTAACCACACCTTCCAATACCTGTCCTTTTTCAAGGCCAGACATGATTTGCTTCTTCTGTTCTTCCAACTCAGCTTCAATAAGAGCTTTGTGAGAAACAACAACGTTTTTGAATTCGTTGTTAATTTTAACAACTTTCAATTCCATGATTTTTCCAACGTAAACGTCGTAATCACGAATTGGCTTAACGTCGATTTGAGAACCAGGTAAGAACGCTTCGATACCGAATACGTCAACGATAAGTCCGCCTTTCGTGCGACACTTAACTTCACCTTTAATGATTTCGCCAGACTCAAGAGCAGTATTAACATTACCCCAAGCGCTGAACAAACGAGCAGTCTTGTGGGAAACGATTAATTGACCGTTTTTGTCTTCTTGTAATTCAACGTAAACAGTAACGCGGTCACCCGCTTTAAGATCTGGGTTGTAACGGAATTCAGTTACCGCAACAACACCTTCAGACTTGTATCCGATGTTTATTACAACTTCTTTCTTTCCAACAGAAACAACGGTTCCTTCAATAACTGTTTTCTCAGCAATTGTAGACAACGTGTTTTCGTATAATGAATCGTAGCGATCACGCTCCGAATCACTGTAACCACCTGCAGATTCGTAAGCTTCCCAACTGAACTCACCGTTTTCATTCATGAAAGCAGCGTCGTCAGCAGTGCTGTACAACTCTAATGGTTCTTCTGCAGAAACTTCTTCTTCTACCGGAGCAGAAACTTCTTCTTCTACTGAAGCAGAAACTTCTTCTACAGATTCAGAAGCCGTAGCTTCAGTGTTTTCAGTTCCTTCGTTGGTTGGAACAGTGTTTTCAGCTTCTTCAGCTGGATTTAATTCTTCTGCCATGGGGCATTGTTAATTTGTATTTCATTCGCCTTCGCACGCATACGGAATGAAAGAGTTAGTTATTTTTCAGTGACTCAACGTCTTATCACCACCCAAAAAGGGACGCGAATATACAAAGAATTTCACGAAATAATGCGTGATGCATAAACATTGTGGTCTACAATGTGTTCTGACTATTATTGCAAATAATTACGCAGTCACAAAATCAAGTCTTTGCATGAAAGTCGGAATCCCACTAGAATTATTTCCTAACGAGTCTCGCGTAGCCGCTACTCCCAAAACAGTCGAACGATTAATTAAACAAGGCTTCGAAGTTGTTGTGGAATCCAATGCGGGAAACAGATCTCATTTTCAAGACAGCGATTACCAGAAAGCAGGGGCTACAATCGTTGCCAATAATTTAGACATATACGAATCGTCAGACATAGTTTTAAAGGTAAGAGAGCCTAATGCCGAAGAAATCGAAATCATGCCGAGAGGTTTGACACTCATTTGTTACCTCTCACCTGCTCAAAACTTACCGCTCCTTCAAAGCCTAGCAGATAGAGGGGTTAACGCCATCGCAATGGACGCTATTCCGCGTATTTCTCGTGCTCAAAAAATGGATGTTTTGTCGTCAATGGCAAATATTTCAGGCTACCGAGCGGTTGTTGAAGCTGCTTTTTATTTTGGAAGATTTCTGAATGGACAAATTACAGCTGCAGGTAAAGTAGAGCCCGCGAAAGTTTTAGTCGTTGGCGCCGGTGTAGCCGGACTTGCTGCAATCGGAACAGCGAATTCCTTAGGTGCAGTTGTTAGAGCCTTCGACACAAGAAAAGAAGTTGCAGAGCAAATTCAGTCTATGGGCGCGAAATTTTTGACCGTTGAAATAAACGAAGACGGACGCACAGATTCTGGTTACTCCAAAGAGATGAGCAAAGAGTTTATAGATGCGGAAATGAAGCTCTTTGAAGAACAAGCAAAAGACATAGACATTGTTATTACCACCGCACAAATACCAGGAAGACCAGCGCCAAAGTTGTGGTTAGAAAACCACGTGCAGCTCATGAAGCCGGGGTCAATTATTGTAGACCTAGCAGCTTCCTCTGGTGGAAATTGTGAATTGACAAAACCCAACGAAGTTTACACAACAGAAAATGGAGTAACGATATTGGGTAAGATAGATATGCTTCCCGGACAGGCGAGCCAATTGTATGGAAACAATTTGTGCCACCTCCTAGACGACATGGGAAAGGCCGAGAATTTTCATATCAATATGGAAGACGCCATCGTTTCAAGAGCCATGGTAACTTTTGAAGGCAAGGTGAATTGGCCGCAAAAACCCTTGGATGTTAGTCCAGCGAAAGCCAAGCCTGCAGAAAATGTTTTAGCGAAATCGGTTTCAACGGAAACCACTCAAAAAAATAAAGCTATTGGCGCAATAAGAGGGGTAGTGCTTGTCGGACTCTTACTTGGCCTCGTTGGAAGTTTTGCACCCAGAGATTTTCTTCAGCACTTTACGGTGTTCGTTCTTGCCATCTTCATTGGCTGGCAAGTAATATCAAACGTTTCTCATGCGCTGCACACCCCGCTCATGGCTGTTACAAACGCTATAAGTGGAATTATCGTGATAGGCGGTTTGCTTCAAACCAAGAACAGTCCAACGAATGTGCTTACAATTTTATCCATTGCGGCGGTGCTTCTAGCAACCATAAACATCGTAGGTGGTTTTGTGGTTACGCATCGAATGTTAAAAATGTTTAGAAAATAAGAACCATGCATTCAATCAACGAAATTCAAACAGGTGCGTATCTCTATGCGAGTGTTTTGTTCATACTTAGTCTTAGTGGTTTATCTTCCCAAGAATCAGCCAAAAGAGGTGTGTTTTACGGTATAGCCGGAATGGTAATAGCCATTGTCGCAACACTTTTTGGGAGTGGGGTAGAAGGAAAAGTCTACATAGTAATAGCCATTGCTGCTGCCTCTGTAATTGGCATCTTCATCGCACGTAAAGTTCAGATGACAACCATGCCGCAGTTAATAGCGCTGTTGCACAGTTTCGTGGGTCTTGCGGCTGTGTTAGTCGGTTTCGGTTCGTTCATAGATTCTGCATCAGCCACATCCAATTCTTCAACTCATTTAGTGCATTCCATTGAAGTGTTTATTGGTGTCTTTATCGGAATGATCACATTCACGGGCTCTCTCATTGCATGGGGAAAACTAGACGGTAAGGTATCTTCCAAGCCATGGAATTTCAAGGGGCTTCAAACCATTAACCTTTCTTTATTTTTGATTTGCGTAGTAGCCGGAATTGTATTCTGCAATGCCGAAGGGCTAGAGGGCATGATCGCGTTGGGCGCCATGACCGCTATTGCTGCAGTCATTGGAATTATCTTGGTTATGGCGATAGGCGGTGGAGACATGCCCGTTGTCGTTTCAATGTTGAATTCATACTCGGGTTGGGCAGCTTCGGCAGCCGGATTCATGTTAGGCAACGACTTACTTATTGTTACAGGTGCGTTGGTCGGAAGCTCAGGTGCTATTCTATCCATGCACATGTGTGAGGCCATGAACAGATCTTTCATTTCGGTCATCTTCGCAAGCGGAACCAAAGTTCAATCTGGACAAGCCAAAAAAGAAATCGAAGGAGAAGTGCAAGCAACCAATCATCAAGAGGTAGCTGAACTTTTACGCGGTGCAAAATCTGTTGTTATTGTTCCCGGTTACGGTATGGCGGTTGCGAAAGCGCAATATCCCATCTATGAGATGGCTCAAACGCTTATCAACGAAGGCATCAACGTTAGATTCGCGATACACCCTGTTGCTGGTAGATTGCCCGGTCACATGAACGTTCTCTTAGCGGAAGCCAATGTTCCTTACGACATTGTTTTGGAAATGGACGATATCAACGATGACATGCCGAATACAGATGTTGTCTTGGTTGTTGGTGCAAACGATGTTGTAAATCCAAGCGCACAAGACGATCCAGCAAGTTCCATCTACGGAATGCCAGTCATTGAGGCATGGAAAGCCGAGAAGGTTGTCATCATGAAACGCTCAATGAACGCAGGCTATTCCGGCGAAGACAATCCACTTTTCTACAAGCCAAATTCGCTCATGCTCTACGGAGACGCCAGAGACACAGTAGAAAAGCTTCTGAGATTGATTAAAGTCTAATTCATTCTCCCCTTTTCTTCCCCTTTCTTAACTTTTTTCCCTTAGAAATAAAAAGAGTAGGACAAACACAATGAGAATGAGGAATTGATTCTTCCCCTTTCTTAACTTCTCTTATCCTTTCCTTCTAGCACAAAGCCCAAAAGTAAATAACGCCCCAAATCACCCCGAAAAACAATCCGAGATAAACAAAATTCAAATGCTTTTTCAAATCCTTTTTCACTAGCATTCGAAATAGAATACATAGGATAAATAAAAGTGCTAATGCAATGGGGAGGTAGATGCGAGCCATGGGTCAGGAAATTGGTGATTATTAACCGTAAATTATCTTATCGATGACGAAAATATATAAAAATTTAAGCACATATAGAAAAAAGCTGGTGAAGAAATCCAAATACTATCCTTCAACTTTAATCGCACCACAAAACCACACAGCATGAGAAGTCCAAGGCCGAAAGATGAAATTATTAAAATCGGGTTGAATAGTAGACCAACGATTAAACCTATAGCTCCCAAAAATTCCAAGATGATGGTCAATAACCCAAGTTTCTCCAAATCAAATCGTTTGAATTCGTTTTTCATATGGGGTGATATGAAATAGGAAGCGACATAAGCAAGAAACGACAAACTGGATATCAGAACGCAAATTGTATCTACCGACATGTCTGAATTATTCATTTGATCCTATTGCAATAACTGCACACAAAATCAAAAGAATGAGAGAGGGTAGATGTTTAATAAATGTATTTTTAATCTTGAAGTGAAAATATTGTGCGGCTATCATAAACAGACCCATTAGCACTGCAGGAATTTGAACTAAGGCTGGATACCAAATACCAGCAACAAGAAGTGTTGCAAGAGCAATTTTAGATACTCCCACAAAATTTCGAGTTGTGTCATTTAATCCAAATTGTATGAATTCTTTCACAACATTATGGAACCTAAAGATCCAAACATAGGCAACAGATAGTGCCAAAACCAATTGCGCCAAACTTAAGAGATTTTCCATTTTATATTTTTAATCTTATACTGATATTGCTCTCAGATAGATGCCTTCCATGCCCTGTAAAACAAATCAGCACATGCCAAAATAACTCGATAGGGGAATGTTTTTTTGCGGCGTGGGAAAGATAATGGTTTTATTCACATCTTCGCTTTTCTTAACTTCTCTTACCTTTTTATAGAGGCATTCGTGCAAAGCACATTCGTCCTTCGGACATTCGCCTGAGGCATTCGTGCATAGCACATTCGTCCCTCGGACATTCGCCTTCGGCATTCGTGCAAAGCACATTCGTCCTTCGGACAATTTTCCC
>Ga0209355_1000981_pt1 | contig 16499 bp, 10 predicted proteins | sample LauGreSBDMM110SN_3_FD_187563 | JGI IMG/M metagenome (GOLD analysis project Ga0209355, IMG submission 187563) | Freshwater lake microbial communities from Lake Michigan, USA - Sp13.BD.MM110.SN (SPAdes) (version 2) | ecosystem: Environmental > Aquatic > Freshwater > Lake | place: Lake Michigan...
GAAGATGATATAAACAATGGTGTAAAACAATATTTTGGTTCAGGATATAGTAGTATGAATGATAGTATGCGAAAAACAATAGCTAAGAATAAATTAACTAAGAATGAATTAACTAAGGATGATTTAGACTTAGACTTCAGTGAGATTATAGAAATATATGATAAATTAAAAAACCCTGTCCCGGGCGATAGGTATAATAGAGATAATACATATATTTATAATACATTGAATGCATTTACAAAAACCACACCATCTACAGATAAATTCTGTGTTTTTAGATGTTATCAAAAATTATTTAATGGAGTACCATTGCTTACACCAGAAGGTGATTTGGTACCTTATATTTATTTAAATCAATTTACATCAACATCTATATTATTACGATTCAGTGATTATTGGTGTACTCCTCCTCCTATTAATACCTTTTCAAATTCAACAGACCCATACAGACCAAATATGGGAGATAATACTTTAATTTGTATAGAACTACCTGAAAGCACTCGAGGTATTTCTCTAATTAATTATGCTGGAATGATTCCAGATATGCTTATGTCTGATTATTCTGAATTTGAATATTTGCTTCCACCAGGTGGTTTTTTATCACTTACTAATCGAACATATCGCTACACTAGTATTACTAGAACAAATTTAAGAACCACATTGAATATAGACCCAACGGAAAATGACCCATTTCCACATTTACCTATAACATTTGAGATTCCTGTTTATACGTATATGTCAAATGTTGCAAGTAATCCTGATTATAAAACTATAACTTATAAAAAATACAGTTATATATTACCCAAAGTTAAAAATATGTTCTCAAGAGCTAGAGAATATATAAAAGACCGAATAAATGTTATTAAAACTAAGACTATGACTATGACTATGACTAAAACTAAGAAACAAGATGATGTTCATTTTGATTACGTTGCATTTAAAGAAGGAAAAGGGAAACAAATAAGAAAGAGAAAGAGTAGAATACAAACTAGAAAGAGAAAGAATAGAATACAAACTAGAAAGAAAAACACTAGACAAAAAAAGAATAAAAAATAACAAATAAAAAATAAAAAAATTAATTGTAAACACGTTTTATATTTGTATTAATATTATGTATCCTTTTTGATTTAATAAATTCAATAAGTTCTTCTTTTATCACATTTGAATCATAATTTTTAAAAAATTCTTCAAAGCATTGCTCTAAAAATTTAAGACTTAAAGGATTTGTTTGTTTTTGCTCAATAAAACTTAATTTTCCATCACTAATATTTATATTAGGATATTTAGCATTTTTTAAATCATAATACGTAATAATATCTTTTGTTAAATCGTTTTTTTCATCTCTTAATTTTGTAATTTGACTATTTAATTTCTTGTGTTGGTTGTCTAAGACCACCCATTTTTTAATACTTTCTTCTATATTCATATTAAATTAATTAATAAATTTGTATTTAATTTCATTTATTATAATTTTTTTCAAATAAAAAAATTATAATTTAGTTAATATTTCTAATTGTAAGTTATAATTTAGCGTCTGCTTCTTGATCTTGATGATCTTCTTGATCTTCTTGACCTTCTTCTTGTTGGACCATTATATCCATATCTTCTTTTTGATAACTGAGTGGCACCAAGTAAACCAGCAGCAACTGCTACGTCCATTAAATAACCACCTCTTCCTTTTCTTCCTTTTCTGGAACGCGAACCTCTTCTTCTTCTGCGACCACCTGTTAAATGCACTTCTTCAACTTGTTTTTGATATGTTCCTCCCATCGGCGGCCCTTGCATTAATTCCATTGGTGAAGACATTCTGTTTTTATATATTATAAAAAGATAAAAATTATTTATAAGATTATTTATAAATAATTTATAAGATTATTTATAAATTTTTCTAAATATACATATTTCTAATCTTTAAATTATAAATAATCCTAAAGTATATATTAATAAAATTATAATTGTTTAGAAAATACTTGTTTTTTTAATTTATTGTTGTATTGAATTAATAGAATTAAAACCCCTAAATGTAGAATAAAACTAGTAAATATAAAAAATAAAAAAAAACACAAATAAATATGTATTTCTTTCACAAAATATTCTAAAATAGGATTCAATATATTTTGCAATTCTTTTTTTGTTTCTTCTGCTTTAAGAAAATTAATACAATAATCAGCCACTGTATTTTTAGATACCATAATTAATTAATATTAATTATAATATTTTATATTAAATTTGCGTGGAAATATTAATTCATTTTTCTAACACTTAATATAAATTAATTAATGAATACTCTTATTTATAATATTACAGAAAACTTTAATTTTAACAATTTAAAGCTAGAAAATCCTTCATTAATAAACGCTAATAATTATTTTAGCAAAATATATAATAATAATAGTAATAAAAATTTTTATATTCAACTTCCTAAATGTAAAAGTAAACACGGAATTATTAATTCCAATAACAAGTGCTTTTGCGAACTAGAATTTAATAGTAATGAAAAAATAGTTGCAGAATTTTTTGAAAATTTAGAAAATTTTTGTATAAAAGAAATATGTAATAATAAAGCATTATGGTTTTATGATTCTGATAATATAACAAATGATGATATTCAAGAATATATAACTCCTATTATGAGGTCATATAAAGGAGGAAAAAAATTTTTAATTAAAACAAATATAAAGCAAGATAAAATTATTGTATACGATGAAAATGAAAAAAAAATAAGTTTAACAGATTATGATGTTAATAATGAATTTATACCTTTATTAAATATAAATGGTATAAAATTTTCTAAATCAACTTTTATTATTGATATTGTTTTAGTGCAATTTATGGTATTATATCCATCTGATAGTTTTGAAAATCAAATACTTATTAAATTAAATAAACAAGACAAAGAAGATAACAAAACTAAAGAACCAGAAAAAACAGAAAAAGCAAAAGAAGCAGAAAAAATAGAAGAAGCAGAAAAAATAGAAGAAGCAGAAGAAGCAGAAGAAGCAGAAGAAACAGAAGAAGCAGAAAAAATAGAAGAACCTAATTTAGAAAAATATATTTTAAAAACCAATAATCAAGACTATTTAGAATCATCTAAAAAATTAATAGCAAATGATTCAAAAGAAAATTTTAATAGTAATGTAGAAAATGAAACTGAACAATTTAACAATAGTACTAATGAAAATAATTCTTTCAAATATTTAATTAATAGTTTAGAAACAATTGAATGTAATAATGATGGTTCTATTGAATTAAATAATTTAGATACTATTGCTGAAAATACCGAACCCATCGAATTAAAAACACATGAAACAATATATTTAGAAATATATAAAAAAGCTAAGCAAAAAGCAAAAGAAATAAGAAAAAACGCAATTGAAGCTTTTTTAGAAGCAAAAAATATTAAAATGAAATATAATTTAGATACTATTCTTGATGATTCGTCTAGCGATGAAGAAAATGAATTATTAAATCTTAATTAGTAGTTGTTTAATTCTCTCAAAAATATATAAATATTAATGTTAATTAATTAAATATTATTGAAAATTTTTTATTGTTTATTTTATATAAAATGACAGTTATGAAGAAATTTCCAAAAGGACTTAGACCGGAGTACATTTTAGGAATTATTGCTTTAGTTTTTGTTGGCTTAGCTTTATATAAATATTCTGGAGAAAAAAATATATATCAATCACCTATGACACCGGGACCAATGAATTTAGGATTTACAGATGTTTATAATGATGCTCCTCAAAATCAAGTTAGCTCATTATCATCTAATGGAGGACAAAATCCAAATGCTATGGATTCTGTTTCATCTAATAATGGTTTAGTATTAAATAAACCAGCAGCTAATCCATCTGATTTATTACCAAGCGATATGAATAATTCGTGGGCTAATTTAAACCCTGTTGGAAATGCTGACTTAAAAAATATAAATTTATTAAATCCTACACAATTAACAGGAATTAATACACAAGGTTCAAGTTTAAGAAACCCAAATTTGCAATTAAGATCTGAACCTCCAAATCCAAGAATGAATACTAGTTGCCCTTGGAATATTTCTACAATTGAAGGAGATCAATTTAGAAAAACATTAGAAATTGGTTCTTAGATCGTGTTCGTAAAATTTTCACATATTTATTAAATTTCATAAATTTTATTATAAAATTTAATATTAATGAGTACAATATTTAATAACAACATTTTTAATATTGTTTTAGTAATATTCATTATAATAGTTGCTTCAAAATTATATTTTAATAGTGATACTTTTAATTTAAGATGTATTATATCTGATGTTAATGGTAATAAATATTGTGTTCGTGATAGAAATAAATTAGAATTAGCTGCTGATAGATTAGCGCATGTAAATAATAATTTAAATAAATTAGTAAATCATTTGTCTAAAAAATACCCAGATAAAAAGAATGTTCAACGACTTGTTAATGGATATAATCCTAAAAAAATATATGAAACCTTACCTACTAGCGAATTTACTGCTTATAGTGAAAATAAAGGTGAAAAATTAGCTTTTTGTTTAGATACTGAGAAAAATAGCAAAGGACGCTTAATTGATATGAATACATTGATGTATGTAGCATTACATGAAGTTAGTCATATTGCTACCAAATCAATTGGTCATAATGATGAATTTTGGAATAATTTTAAATTTATGATTACAGAAGCAAAAGAAATTAATATTTATAATCCAATTAATTATAAAAAAGAACCTGCTCGTTATTGTGGTATGAATATAAGTGACAACCCTTATTATGATGTCAAATAAAATCTATTATTTATAAAAATCTATAAATAATGTCATAAATATTATAATTTATGCTTGCATCTTTTATTTTTATTATATTTTTACTATAAAAATATAAATTATATATTTTTGTATACTCTTCTAAATTAGGAAAATAACTATCACAATCGAACTCTTTTTCAATATAAGTAATTATAATTTCATTAATATTAAAAATAGTGTTTTTTTTACTTTGATTAGTTAAGAACAATTTGTATATTTGTTCTCCACCAATAATCCATACTTCATCATAATTTTTTAACTTTACATACTCTTCTAGATTTTGCAAAGTTTCGAATGATTTAACAATATTTTTAGAAATTTTTTTTTCAATATTGAGAGATTTAGATAAAATCAAATTATCCCTATTTGCTAATCCATTAACATTATTTAAACTTTCATATGTTTTTCTACCCATAATAATAGCATTATTTTTATTTCCAGTTGTTAATCTTTTAAATTTTGCCATGTCTTCTTTAATATTCCATAATAAGGCATTATCTTTGCCAATACCATTATTTTTACAATACGCAACAATAATATTTACAATCATATTTATATAAAATTAAACTCTTATATTTATATAAATGTCAAATATATTTAAGTTTTATATAAATAACGCTAATCAATTTAATAAACTATATTTGTTTATTAAGAATAAATATTTACCAAATCAATCGTCTTTGCCTAGTGTTGAAGAATTAAATGCTAATTATAGCAATCCTTTTGTTTTCTTAAAAAGCACTATATATCAAGAATATTTTAGAATAGATTTTGATGAAAAAGATTTAGAATATATGCAAGAACAAGAATTTACAACAAAACTTATTTTTGTTGATAATATTATAAATAACGACGATACTATTGAAACAATTAAATTAAAATTTATTCAAGCTATTAATGAATCAGTTAATGAGAATGAAAAAATTTGTTTTGAAGAAATTTATATGTATGGATTAGCACCATCCATATTAAATAAGCTCGAATTATTTAATAATTTAACAAACAATAATAAGATTGATTTAACACGCAAAATGTTAATAAACTATTTTAAAAATATTTATGAAGGGTCTAATATTATAAATACTTTAGAAATTAAAGAATTATATACTTATGATGATATCAATAATATTAGTATTACAAATATTAACGAATATAAATCAATAGGGCAAAGTTTTATAAAATATTATGAAAATTTTATTGTTAATCCTTATAATTATGAAAAGGGTCTAACAAAACAATCAAGTGATCTTATTGCTATAAATAATTATAATATGTTATTTGAATATAATGTAAATAACACAATATATACGTGTATTGCTAGCAATTTTTTTAAAATAGAAAAGCATATTGAACATGATGAATTATTGATTAAAATATATTTTAAATCATTATATTCAAAAAATATTATTAATTCAAAAGATTTAATTATGCAAAAAACAGAATTAATAAAAAAATCTAACGAGTTATTTAATGACGATAATTTTAATAACAAAAGCGAATTTTTATTTTTTTTAAAAACAATTCAGTCTAATTCTGAGAGTTTAAAATATGATAATAACGGAATAAAATATATTAATATCAATATTCACAGCACTATTAATTCAAACATTTCATTAGAAACAATATTCAAATTATTTAATAGTAGTGAATTATATCCATTTATTAAATATAATCCAGGTAAAAAATTAGAAAATTTATATCGTCTTTATTGTGATAAAATGAATAATAAGAAAAAAATACCAATGCTTAGTAAAACATTAATATTAAAATATGCTAAATTCTTAGGCAAAGCACACACAATTACATTTTATGTTAATTCCAAAGAAGAATTATTCATAAATAATGTGAATGAATTTATAATTGAATTAGAGGATAGTGGTATTATTAATGTAAAAATAGACTTTAAAAATATTATAAGCATTGAAAATATAAATATTTTACTTGCTAATAATGTGAATACTATAATTAAATTTATTAAAAATTTAATTGTTAACAATACTATAGAATTATTTGATAAATTAACTAATTCTAATATTGAAATAAATTCAATTAATTATGTTTCTAATATTAACATTAAAGGTTCTCTCAGTTTAAAAAATATAAGTAATTGTATAAGTTTTTTATTTAATGTTATTAAAAATGATGCAAAAGAAATAATAATGCGTTATAAGCATGTATCAAATTTTAGCATAATGAACTCAGAAGACTCATTTATAATTGAACTTATCAAACAAAAATTTACAGAAACTGAAATATTAAGCAAATTAGAGGAAAATTATAAATTATCGTATGAAGAATCTAGGTCAAAATTAATAAGTGTTATCAACTCTTTAAACTTAGTTCAAAATACATTCAACTATAAAAAATTAATTATAAAAAACAATCCTGGATTTTTAACAACATTTAAAAGGACTACTTCAAACAATCTCTCAATTGTTATAGAAAATATTGACAACATAAATTATTTAAACTGTTTAACTACATATATTGACTCTATTATTAAAATTTTATTTAACCAAATAAAAGATACTTCGTTAGAAAAAAATATTAAAAGTATGTGTAAAAAAATTTTACCACAAGAAGAAGTTAAAGAAAAAAAATTAGAAATAGCAGAAATAGCAGAAAATAAAGAAATTATAAAAAATATAGCACATTTGTTAGAAAATGATGATACAGAAGAAATAAGTTCAATGAATAATGATTTATTAAATATATTGTTAGATGACGAAGACGAAGACGAAGAAGATGAAGAAGATAAAGAAGATGAAGACGAAGATGATGACAATGAAGAAGATAAAGATGAAGATGAAATTATCAAAATTAGTGATGATTCTAAAGAATTAGATGAAAAAATAAATATGGAAGACGTAGAAGACGTAGAAGATGTAGAAGATGTAGAAGATGTAGAAGATATGAAAGATGAATCTATAAAAGAAGTAAAAGCACAATCTATAAAAGAAGTAAAAGCACAATCTATAAAAGAAAAAATTGTAGATGATTTAAAAAAAGAGGATGAAGAAGAGGAAACTTTCAAAGAATTTTCAGAAAAAAGTAATCCTATATTGAAACGATTAATAAATAAGGAACCAACATTATTTAGTACCGACAAAAATAAATTTTATACCGAATATTCTCGATTATGTCAAGCAAATATAAAAAAACAACCTGTTATATTAACACAAGAAGAAATAGATAATATTGATAAAAAAGATAAAGCAAATGGAACAAAATCATATACAGAAAGTTTTAAATATGGAACAAAAGAAGGAAATACATATCACTATATATGTCCTAGATATTGGGATTTAGAAAAAAACATTAGTTTATCGCACGAAGAAGTACTAAGTAAAGAATATGGCAAAGTTATTACAAAAAAAAATAAAGATGGAACTTATGATGGAAATATAATGGAATTTACAGATCCAAAACATCATCTTGATGAAAAAGGTAATTATATAACTCATGTCCCAGGTTTTTTAGATGAAAAACATAATAGAATTGTTAATAAAAATGGTTTTTGTTTGCCTTGTTGCTTTAATAATAAATTATGGAATAAACCACAACAAGAACAACGACGTAATAAATGTTTAAATTCAGATTATAAAATTAATGCAGAAGAAAAGAAAGAATATTTTAATTACATTAAAGGACCAGAAAAATTTCCATTAGAAAAAAACAAATTAGGATTTCTTCCAATAAGTATTCAAAAATTATTACAATTTGATAATTTAGATTGTGTAACAAAACAAGCACCAAATTTATTAAAAACTAATCATAAATGTTTATTGCGCTACGGTGTAGAAAATAGTAGCAATCAATCTTTTATTGGATGTATTGCTGATTTATATGAATCATTAATATTAAAAAATAAAAAAACTATTAGTATTGATGAAATGAAAAATATTATTAGTAATAGCATTAGCATTGATACTTTTATAAAGTATAATAATGGTAATTTACCGCATATTTTTATTTCTAAAAATTTCAATGAAGTTAGTGATACAATAATTATTGAAAAATACAAAGCAAGCAAATTATATCAAGAAGTTATAAACTCTCCAAACAAAACTGATACAGATATAACTCCAAGTAATCAAAATGACAAAATAATTTTATTTAAAAAAATAATTAACAGCTTTGAAAATTTCTTAAGATATTTGGAAAGCAATTTAACAATTGATTATACTTATTTATGGGATATTATTTGTAAAAGAAATCCATTACTCTTTCCAGAAGGATTAAATTTAATTATATTAGATATTACAATAGAAGATGTAACAGATAATATTAAAATTGTATGCCCCAAGCAAAATTATAGTGAGGAATTTTTAGATATAAAGAAAAAAAGTTTATTATTAATAAAAAAAGATGACTATTTTGAACCTATATATTTAATTAATAATACAATTAATAATTATGATTTCACAAAAGTATTCTCTTTTGCTACTAATAAGGAAGATAACAATCTTAAAAATTTCAAACTAATTTTAAATAAAATTAGAAAAGCAATAAATATTAATTGTGTTCATAAAATAGACACAAAAAAATATGATAGTTCAATTTATACTTTTAAACCAAATATATCATTGGACAATGTAATCAATATTTTAACAAAACTAAAATATGAAATTACTAATCAAATTATTGATTATAATAATAAAGTTATTGGAATAACAATAAAAAAAGAAAGTGAAACAGGATTTATTGAGAAAGGGTTTATTCCATGTTATCCTTCAGCATTATCAAGTAATAATGAACAACTCTCATATAAATTAATAGATGAACTCGACACCGATGATTATAATGATTACACTAATACTAAAGAATTATTACAAAAAATATATAAATTAAGTGACTATAAAATTATATGCAAGCCTGAATATAAAATACAAGAACAAGGAGTAATAGTTGGTATTCTTACTTTAGGTAATCAATTTGTTAGATTAAGTAAACCAGAACAAAATAATGAGGACGAATTAATAGTAATAAATAATAAAGATTATATTTTTGTTGATAAAGAAATACAAACTAAATATTATAAAAATAATACTAGCAATGAATTGATTAACAATATTAAACTAGAAACATTATTTTATAATAATTTCAAAAATACTTTTAAAAAAATATTAAATATTAATACAATCAATAAAAAGAAGAATGAATTGTTACGAATAATAAATAATAATTCAATGTTATATTTAGATAAACTTTCAAATATTTATGACATATTGAAAAGTATAGGAGAGAATTATATCATATTTTCAGAAAATATGGAACCTATTTTAAATAATATAAAGTTATCATCGTGTTTTGATGATGAAAAATGCCCAAGTATAATTTGTAAAAAAATAAATACTAGTTGTTCATTAATAATACCAAAAAATAATTTAATTAATGATGAAAATAACGAAGAATTATATTATACTCGCTTATCTGATGAATTTGTTAGATATAATAAGTTCAGGAATTTTATTTTTGAAAATAACAACGTATATAGTTATGGTTCTGTAGAATATAATATTATAAATAACGAACTTTTATTATTTCAATCATCATTAACACAAGAATTTTTTAAAGATTTACCGTATACTAATAAAGATAATAATTATATTGATACATTTGATACACAAGGATTTGAAACTACAGATAAAATTTTAAATTTAAAAACTGTTAAAAAAGAACAAGCAGAAAAAATAGTAATAGAGGTCACTACAGATAAAGATAAAGAAATTATTAAACAAAATAAAATGTTTACAGAAAATCCAGAACAATTTAAAATAATTGATGAATTGAATAAACAACAATCATACAAAGACGACAATAATGAAGAAGACAAACAAGATATAGAAGATATAGAAGATATAGAAGATGAAGAATTAGAATTAGAGAAAAAAATAAATTTATTAACTACTTTTATAGATAAGAACTATGATTGTCCTGCTTTTGATATTAATAAAATAACTGAAGGATTTAGTTCTAATTTTAAAACTACATTACATCAAATAAGATATTCATTAGATGATAAGAATGATAAAATTTGTTCTTTTCAATTAATTTTAATTATAATCAAATATCACAATAAAGAGTATATTAATTTAACTATTGAACAATTAAGAAAAAAATTAATTAGTTTATATACAAATAATAGTAATTTTGACTCATTATGTATTATATTATTAAAAAATAATAAAAAACTAATTATGGAAAAAGTTATAAATAAAAGAATAACTTTTGAAGAATGCGTATTAAGCAACGAGTATTATGTTACATATATAGATATATATTTGCTATCAAAAGAATATGACTTACCTATAATATTATTATGTAATACCATTATTGATTTAACTATTACAAAAGAAAAGTTCATTATATTTAATCTAAGTAGAAATAATAAATATTTTTTCATAAAAAATCGCAGTCTATATGATCGTAAAAAATTACATAACTATAAATTGATTATTAATGCTTCATCTGTTGATTTTAATATAAAGGATGATTTATTAGATACTTCTGAATATAAATTAAATAGTAAAATACAAGAAGCTATTGACAATTATCAAGATATTTTGGGCGAATATATAAATAATTATGGTTTAAATGAGAAAAAACAAATTACAAAACTAAATACTAAACTAAAAACTAAATTAAAAAAACAGAAAGAAGAAGAAGCACATGAAGCACCAAATGCTGAAGAAGCACCAAAGGCAGAAGAAGCACAAGAAGCACTAAATGTTGAAGAAGCACCAAAGGCAGAAGAAGCACAAGAAGCACAGAAGGCAGAAGAAGCACCGAAGGCAGAGGATGCACAAGAGGCACAGAAGGCACAAGAAGCACAAGAAGCACAAGAAGCACAGAAGGCACAAGAAGCACAGAAGGCAAAAGAAACTAATCAAACAAAAAAAGTAAAACGTTGTCCAAATGGCACTCGTAAAAATAAAATATCTGGATTATGTGAAAAATACACTAATGCTTAATAAATTGTATTGTTTTAAATGTTATAATAATAAATATTTATTATTTATAACATTATTTATAACATTATTTGTAACATTATTTATAACATTATTTGTAACATTATTTGTAACATTTGTTAATTTAATAGAGCAACTATTTAAAAATCTAATTCATAATCATTACTTGTTCCATTATTAATATTTTTAATTGAACTAACACTCGATTCAATCAATAAGTTATTTGTGCTACATTCATTAGAAGTTTCACTACTTATTTGATTTAATAATGATTGCTCATCACTTTCTTCCTCTGGTTGCGAAGTTGTAGTAGTTTGTGGTTTAATAGACATTAAGAAGTCATTATCAACTAATACTTTAAAACAGTTGGTTCCATAATATCCTTGTTGACCGCACATAATATTTGCTGATACACCTTTCATATTATCTAATTCTCCATGTTTTGCTGCTTTTAAAAACATTTCAGGGGTTTCTTCAAAAGAAGCTTTTGCAATAGCACCAATATCATCATTATTAATACCGTGTCGGAAAATTGAAACCATTTTATCATTACAAGTCATTCTATCTGCTAACATAATTAAATGATGATAATTAATATATGTGCTATCAAACTCAATAACCTCTGAAAATTCATCAAATATACTTTGCCTAGCTGCCTCAATACCTAATGTATTATAAATTTCTATAATATGATTTGAAATAGTTCGCGTTTTATCTACAAAATCGAGAGCTAAAATATCTAATAAATTAGTACCTATTGTATCTAATACCCACAAATCTTTTTTAATGTATTTTGTATCAATTTCCTCAAAATTATCTGTAATTTTGCGCAATGTTACTTTGTTAATATTTTTAACTCCGCGTAAAATAAGATTGTCTAGTAACTCTTCTTGTAAATTTCTTAATAAATATATTTCGTCACTTTGGTCAAGTGATTCTAATACATTTTTATTCTTCTTTTTCTTTAATAATTGAAGATTTTTATTTATACGAATTCTAAAAATTAATTTTTCTGAATTATAATCAGTATACATACAAGTTAAATTACTATAACTATTCATTAATGCAAAATGAAGATCATCCATTGATATATTTTTATCTAACATTTCTATTTTATTCATTTCCATTCTAATAATCCATTTTGATTTATCTTTGCTACTATCATAACTTGAATTACAATCATCTAATAGTTTTTCAAACTCGTTATATTCTTTCATTAAATCGACATCTTCGCTCATTAATGTGTTTAAATCATCCGGGTCAAAACATATCTCAATAGACTCAACAAGTGAGCGTAATTTTGTATTCTCAATCTTAGAAATATATTCTTTCACTTTATTTTGATCATACGAAGCTAACTTATTTAGATAAATTGTGCAAGATAAACTCTTTGGGTTATCGCTTAATGATAATATTTCTTCAATACGAGGAACACCACGAGTAACATTAGATTTTGAAGCAACACCTGCAAAATGAAATGTATTTAATGTTAATTGTGTTGTTGGTTCACCAATACTCTGTGCTGCAATCATACCAACCATTTCCCCAGGTGCTACTAATGCTTTCTTATACGCATTATTTATAATAGTTATTAAAATATCAACTGATTTGCGTGTTAAACGTTTGTGCATTAATAATTCTTTTGGACTTAAATAATAGAAGTATAATACTTTAAATAGTTCGTTTGGTTTGCAATAGTTTAACAAGTTTAATTTTTCAAAATTGCTTTCAATAATTTCAAACACTTCTAAAGGTGTAATATCTATGATTACATTTTCTTCTTGATTACCAGCAATATTATTAATAATATGAGTAAATGATACTGGAACGTTTACAGATGGTTTATAAAGTCGATTAAATATTTTTTCAATTACATCATCACGTGCTTTGAGTATGAAATCAATATAAAATTTGCACTTTTTATCTAATTCGGTTTTTTGTCTTTTAAATTTACTATATGCTTGTTTTGTATATAATGTTCCGTAAAGAGAATCTTTAGAATAATCATTGGGCATTTGATAATGACCGTAAATTTCTTCAATAGTCATATTAACAAAAGGAACTTGTTGTGATTCAACTCTTACAGGATCAAAATTGTCACCACCATAATTATATTGAATAATTTTATTTTTATTATTGCGAACAGTCATATCGTAATGAACCATCAAATCTTCTAATCCTTTAATCAATCGGCGCTGAATATATCCTGTTTGACTTGTTTTACACGCCGTATCAATTAAACCTACACGACCACCCATAGCATGAAAGAATAGTTCATCTGGATTTAATCCACCAATAAACGAATTTTCCACAAATCCACGAGCATTTGGAGAATCATCATATTTAGTATAATGCGGTAATGTTCTATCTTCAAACCCATAAGGAATTCGTTTTCCATCTACGTTTTGTTGTCCTAAGCATGAAATCATTTGTGAAATATTTAAATCGCTACCTTTTGAACCGGCATTTACCATAATAACAAAACGATTAGTGCTATCTAAATTTTGACGACCTAATTTACCGGCTTCAAAAGAAGCCTTATTTAAAATATTGTTAATACGTGTTTCAAATTCATCCACATTTGAGCGCCCTGTTTTATTATCAAAAATACCTAAATGTGTTTCGTCAATTAGCGATTTAACTTCTATTTTTTTCTTATTAATTGTTTCATTAATTTTATCATTTGTCTCTTTATCAGCAATAAGATCGCTAATTCCGACGCTATAACCATGAACTTTCATATATTCAGTTACCATGTCTTGCAAATTATTAATAAAATCACAAGCAGCATCAACATCGTAATCATTATAAATCCTATGAATTAATCCACGTGTTGTATCACCTAAAATACTTTTTTCAATATGACCACGCTTAATATTTCCTTTGTTAATTTCTAATACATTATTAGATTTGCTATAATCTTCAGTTTCATTATATTGCTTTGTCTTATATTTTAAACTAATATTTGGAATAATTTGACTTAATAATGAAAAACTGCTTCGTGATTGTTCATCAAAATTTATTTTTTTTAAATCAATAGTTTTAAGATGTGCCATTAGATTCATTGCTGTGCGAGAATTAAAATTAATATCTTCTCGTGTAAATAAATAACTACTTAATAATGAATCTTGAAAAATACCAACAATAGATTTATTATTTGCAGGACTAATAATTTGATATTTTACAGCAGCCAAAGTTTTAAGTTCAATTTCAGATTCATCATCTTGAGGCATATGTAAATTCATTTCATCTCCATCAAAATCGGCATTATATGGTTTTGTATCAGCAACATTCATCCTAAAAGTGTCACCTCTATACATTATTTTAGCAATATGACACATCATAGACATTCTATGAAGAGTTGGTTGACGATTAAAAAGCACGGCATCACCATCTAACATATGGCGGTGAACAATATCACCTAATTCCAAATTAATTGAATCACGATCAACATAACGTAAACTAATACAATCTCCATTTTTTCTTTCATAAATTTTTGCCCCTGGATGCACATCAGGACCATTTAAAATTAATTTGCGCAAATAATTTCTATTTTTAGATGTAACAATAATAGGTTTTGTTAAATTTTTTGCTACTTTTAATGGAACGCCTAATTGACTAATAGATAAATTAGGGTCAGGTGTAATAACCGAACGAGCACTAAAATCAACACGTTTACCCATTAAATTACCTCTAACGCGACCACTTTTACCATTTAATCTTTCCTTAATTGCTTTTAATGGACGCCCTGAGCGTTGAGCAACAGCAGCTACTCCTGGAATTTTATTATCTACTAATGTAGCAATATAATACTGTAATACAGTAGTCCAATCATCTATAACGTTTGATGCTGAATTTTGCTCTATTTTTTCTTGTAACATTTTATTTGCTTTAATAATATTAATAATAATATGTGTTAAATCATCTTCGCTACGTTGTTGTGCATCATGTTTAATCGAAGGTCTTACTTGTGGTGGAGGAACTGCCAAAACTTGACAAATCATCCATTCTGGGCGCGACCAAATTGGACTAAATCCCATAAAATTAACGTCTTCATCTGATATTTTTTTAAAAATTTTCAACATCATTTCTGGAATAATTTTCATAGTCATTTTTGTATCTTCTTTTTTAAAATCATAATTATTAAATTCTTCTTCTTTATCATTCCATTCAGCAATAATTGTTGCTAAACCTTCTTTTCTTATTTTTGGTTGTAAACAGCCGCAACCATTATGTGAATCCTCGCCGCAACGATGTTTTTTACTTGCCAACGCAAATACTTTGTTCCATCGTGTTTCAGCATTTAATTTTAATAAATAATTATATTTTTCTTTATCTATTAACAATTTACTACATTTAATACACAAACATCTGCAAATTTTCATAATTGTCGATAAATATTGAATATAATAAACTGGTCTAGATAAATTAATATGACCAAAATAACCTGGAGTTTGAACATAATCTAGACCATCTGTAGGACAAATCATTCCTGGATCTAAAACTCCCATTCGTGGGTCAAATAGTCCGCCTAAAACCGGTTTGTTATTTATATGGGTATCCCGGTTTGTAATTTCAACAACGGAACCCTTTTGTATTTCATAAGGACTTAAAATACTAAATTGAATACCGATGATTTTAGATGGTTTTTTATTTTCAAAATCAGTCATTCTTTTATAATAGTTAAATAATATTTAAATAATATTTATTCAATTTTTAAT
>Ga0209355_1000984_pt1 | contig 16485 bp, 16 predicted proteins | sample LauGreSBDMM110SN_3_FD_187563 | JGI IMG/M metagenome (GOLD analysis project Ga0209355, IMG submission 187563) | Freshwater lake microbial communities from Lake Michigan, USA - Sp13.BD.MM110.SN (SPAdes) (version 2) | ecosystem: Environmental > Aquatic > Freshwater > Lake | place: Lake Michigan...
GGCCCCGCCGGTCACGATTACGGTCTTGTTCGTCAAATTCATGCGGTTGCTTCCTTTGCAGGTACGGTTTTTGACCTGCTCGCCTGGCTTGCTAGAAAGCGGGCGACGAGGCCCTGCGTTTCCGCGCTATTTAGCAGTTGCTTGCTAGCGGTATATTCGAGGTCAAAGCCGGCATTGGAGGTGGGATCCAGTGCAGCCGTGACGCATTGCTTCACCAGTTTGCTGGCAAGCGGTGATTGACTTGCGTAGCAACTAGCGATCGTCGCAGCCGCCGCCGGAAGTTCGCGAGCTGGAAAATTCCACTGGGCCATGCCAAGCTGCACCGCAGTTGCGCCATCAACCATCTCAGCGCCGGCCAGGATGCGTAGGGCAGTCGACTTGCCGCACAACCGCGTTAGTCGCTGTGTGCCACCTGCGCCAGCAAGGAGCCCGATACGGATCTCGGGCAGGCCCACAAGGGCTTCATTCGCCACCACCCGTAAATCACAGGACAGCGCTAGCTCAAATCCGCCGCCCATGGCAGCCCCGCCGATCTCTGCAAGTGTGATGCGCGACAACGCTTCAATACGAGCGAATAAGTTCTGGTAGTCGCGCACGGCCGCCGTCAGTGACTCGATACCTTCAGCCGACGCGAACTGAATGCGCATCTCTTTGATGTCGGCGCCAGCGGAGAAAAGGCGCAGCCCGCTGCGGATGTGCAAAACGGTCCAGTCATCTCGCTCATCCAGCTGATCGAGGACTTGATGGACGCGCTCTGTCCATTCACGATTAATGGCGTTAGCGGGCGCACGCTGCAACGTCAGGGTGGCAATGCGTTGTGAGACTTTAAGATCGAGCACCTAATGTTCCCTCTGTAAGAATATATATCGAATGAACAGTCATTCGGAGAAGATATAGACTTTGGTGAAGGCTGTCAAGCGGTAGCGGTCCAACCAAAAAACCTGCGCGCCCGCGAACAGCGCGTCTCAGAATGAACCGGAAGGCCCGCACCACATGAGCAGCCTCTTGTAGGGTGATCGCCGTGCTCGCATCGAGCATGCCCACGGGCAGGCTGGTGCGGATCATTTGCAAACCGTTAAGCGCGGCGCCAGAACGGCACCGAGTAACGCTGTAAACAAATGAAATTAACTAAGTAGTCCACTTCAGAATTTAAAACACCTATTGTTCAGGAAGCCAGTTTTTGGTGCTGGTTTCAGCGCAGGGTGATCGCATGCTCGCCATAAATGCGTCCAAACCGGTGCGGGTGAATTTCCACTCGAAGGGGTGGGCGATGCTCTTGTAGAGGAGGTCGAAGTCGGCCAGCCGATCGGCCACGGCCTGTAGGTTAAGGAAGTCGTTGTGCGTGAGCTCCTTGCGCTGCACGATGGAGAAGTAAGTATCGATCTGATTGAGCCAGCTCGCGCGCACCGGGTAGTGCACGGAAACCAGCCGAGGATGGGTCTGCGTCATGCGCCAAACTAAAGCCTCACTGCGAAGAGAGCCATCGTCCGTGATCCAGAACCCCCGTAGCGCAAGGCTGTAGGGCCACCGGCTCACGACTTGGTCGACTAGAGGCTCGACGGCGCGATGCCGGTGCTCGTCTCGCACTGGCCGAACACCTGGGCGCGGGGCACGTCCAGCGCAGCAAGATAGGCCCAGCCGCCGCTGCGCGCGGCTCCACGCGCATCGCCTTGCTAAGGCGAACGGATAAGCTCGAATGTATGCGCAAGCGCGCCTGAAAGCTGGTCTTAGCGACGGTGGAGATGACGAACTCGTCCTTGCGCAGCTGCTGGCTTTGCCAGCAGCGTGTGTACGGATCCAGAATGCGCGCGCCCTTGACCTGGAAGCTGAGGTCGTGAGGATAAATTCTGCAGCGATGCTGCCACGGCCGGATCGCGTTTTCGTGCAACCAGCGCCACACGATGCTGTTACTGATGCACGCCAGCGCCTCGATCTCAACAGTCAGCTCTTGGGGGAAAGACCCGAGGTCTTCCCGAGCAGGCACGCTATTCGAGACCCGCCAATTGATCCCGAAAGAAGCGTTGGTGCCATTGGCTGATCACCTCACCGCGTGTCAAGTCGCGCGGATTTCGTCGTTAGCGATACCTGCAACGGGCATCAGGATGATCCTGGGCTAATTACCTCAGATTAAGGCAACGTATATTTGGTCCTTCGCCGAATCAACACGGCTTGCTCATCGGCCGACAGCTTGATGTGAAATGTGCTTTTCCTTGGCATTGTGTGTCTCCTCTTAAAAAGAGGCTTCCACAATGCAATAAGGGGCAGAAATTACTTACCAAGATTCGGGTGTGTATAAAAGAAACAGCCAACTAAGTATGGTTCTATTAAGTTGGCGAATACTAAACCGGAAAATTGATGAAACTATTACAGACGTTGGTTAGGGCCCCGACTGTTGGTTCAAAGTAATGCCTAGCCTCCGTCCTACTCGAAGCGTGAATCGTTGAATGCGCCCATTGGCGCGCCTACTGCCTGGCCCTTGGGGTGTGGCAAAGAATACTGAACGTATCCAACACGATCTTTTGTGCGCCCGGTTGGTCGGTGCGGCGCTTAGGTGGCAAATACGCCAATATGCCTCTCGGGCTGTGAGCCAGAAAGGGGCCTTTTAAAGTTGGAATCAGCTGGTTCGGCGTCGCAGGACCAGTTCAGGCCGCTGCGGAGGCGCGCGCGGCGTGGTGTTTACCCGACGCATTTGATTCGTTGATCTGGCGTATTTGCCGCGAACCCTTGCTGGTCAGCACGCCGTGGAGCATGAGTGCCAGGCCACGGTCCACATACTCGTCTACGGTCATCCGCGAGCCGAAGTTCCAAGACTTGAGTGCCCAGGCATGCGAAAACATGATCGCCTGATAGCAGAGAAATTCGATGTCGGTGTCCTCGTCGAAACTTCCGGCCGTAATGCAGTCGCGGACACAGGCGGCCAGCATTTCATTGGTCTCAATCTCCATCTGTTTGATCACGTTTCTTCGCGGCTTGCTGAGAGAAGCTGTTTCGCGGTAGGCTAGCACCGTGGCATCTACCGATCTTCCGTGCACGCTACAGTAGGTGCTCACGGCAGAACAAAAACGTCTAAGTGGGTCTTCGATGCCCTCCAAAGCCACCGGTATCTGCCGTTTATAGGCGTCGAGAATTTCAATGAGGGCCAGGAACAGGAGGTCTTCCTTATCCTCGACATACTGGTATATGAGCCCAACACTCACATTCGCCTTGTTCGCAACGTCGCGGATTGTGGCTGAGTAATAGCCAATCTTGCTGAAAACGTTGATCGCGGCCTCAGTGATTTGAGCGCGCCGCCTCTCTACAAGACGCGGATCGTCGACAGTGCTCTTGATTTTGCCGACGAGTGCGTGTGAAGCAGACTTCAACTTTGGATTACGGGCCATTTGATGGTTGCTCAAGTATGCGGAGACTAGACTAATTCAAATATTGTAGCGTCGAGGATCTTTGGGCGTCAGGTGTACTGTAAATGGCCCAATGTGCTAACGCCCTCACTCTTGGGCGGCTCCTTTTGGCGGCATCTTTGCATCTTTATTTGGCCTCCACGGATCACATGGGTCCCCCCTAGTTGACAAGTAGCGTTCCGCACTAAATAATCGATCAGCCTGATAAGAACGAACATTCATTCGATGTGCGCCCCGCATGTCTAAGGTTGCCTCCCATGCTCAATGACGAACAGCGCCAGATTCAGGACATGATCAGGCGCGTGGCGCGAGAGAAGATCGCCCCTCGGGCAGCTGACATCGATCGCACCGCAGAATACCCCCAGGACATGTTTGACCTACTGCGCGGACTTGGACTTTTTGCACTGCCCTTTCCGCCCCGCTATGGTGGAACTGGCAGCACCTTGAATTGCTGCATTGCGGCCGAGGAGCTGGGCAGGGTTTGCTATAACACCGCGTACCTCATGGTGGTGCAGTGGGCAGCCTTTGGTGCCATCCTTGCCGGTGGGACCGAGGAGCAGAAGCAGCGGTGGCTGCCTGGCCTAGCAAGCGGCGAGCTGCGTTGCTCAATATCGGTGACTGAGCCACAAAGCGGTTCAGACGTCAACGGCATTACATCGCGCGCGCGACGCACGCAAGGAGGCTACAAACTTTCGGGCGCCAAGGCATGGTGCACCGGCGCGCCCTATGCCGACTACATCTTCGTCGCTGCGCGTACTGGTGATGACAACACTTCCGCTGGTATCAATCTCTTCGCAGTTGAGCGTGGTGCCAAAGGCCTTCAGATCGGCCGGAAGGAAGAAAAGACGGGCGCCCGCGGAATTCCTTCATGCCCACTCTTTCTCGACGACATTTTCGTGCCCACGGAAAACTGCCTTGGAAACGAGAAAGGCGGCTTCAAGCTCGTGATGGAGAACTTCAATACCGCTCGGCCCATCCATGCCGCTCGCGGCGTTGGGCTTGCGCAGGGGGCGATAGACCACGCTGTCGAGTTTGTAAAGACGCGACGCGCATTCGGCGAGAGTGTAGGAAATTTCCAGGGCGTGCGCTGGATGATGGCAGACATGGCAATTCAGACCGAGGCAGCAAGAAGCCTCGTTTACCGCGTGGCGCAGATGGTAGACGATGGTGTGAGAGGCCATGCATTAGCGCCAATGTCGGCTATCGCCAAGGCCTTTGCGACAGACACCGCGATGAAGGTCGCGGTTGATGCGGTGCAGTTATTCGGTGCGTCGGGCATCACAAACGATTTTCCCATCAACCGCTACATGCGGGATGCCAAGGTGCTTCAGATCATCGAGGGCACGAACCAGATTCAGAGAAACATGGTGGCCAATGCGCTTCTGGGCCGCGCGGGCAAGTGACTCGAGATCCCTGCACCAATTGGCGGTAAACAGGAGGTGAAGCGATGGAAACAGTGGGTATAGGCTCTTATTTCGAAGATATGCCGGTGGGAAGGAAATTCCGCACTATCGGACGTACGGTCACGGAGTCCGACCTCATCAACTACATCAATTGCATCGGCATGGTGGAGGTTCTCTTCACCAACCAGGAGTTTCGGGACAAAGAATCCGACATCAAAGGGCGCCTCGTTCCGGGCATGCTGGCCCAGGGCTTTGCGGAGGGGCTGCTCACGCAGTCAGTCATGCAGCACACGGGCTTTGCTTTCCTACATATGGAGTTGAGTATCGAGAACCCCGTATTTGTCGGCGACACCATCCATGTAGAGGTTGAGGTTCTGGAGGCGCGCCTGAGCAAGAGTCGCAAACACCGCGGTCTCGTGCGAACGCGTAACCGCGTCATCAAGCAGGATGGCACGGTAGCGCTCATTTATACCCCGCTTCGGATGATTAAGTGCCGCAGCGGCATACACACATGAAGTCGAGCCGGCACACGCCTGATGGCGCAAAGGAAGTAACGGGGCCGCTGGCCGGCATTCGTGTACTTGATCTGTCGCAATACATCCTGGGCCCGCTTTGTACCCAGATTCTCGGCGACATGGGCGCGGACGTGATCAAGGTTGAATCCCCGCGCGGCGACCTCAATCGCCACATAGGGCCCGCTCGTTCTCCCGGCATGGCGGCAATGTTCCTAGGGATGAATCGCAACAAGCGAAGCGTCGTCATTGACATCAGAAGCAGCGGCGGCATGCAGGCTCTGATGCAGCTCGTGGATCATGCCGATGTGCTGGTACACAGCTTCCGAACGGATGCCGCAGAGAGGCTGGGCATCGACCATAAACCCATCTCCGCCCGCAATCCGCGCATTATCCATGCGCGTGCCCCAGGCTACCGCAGCGACGGGCCGTTGCGGGACCGGCCAGCATACGACGATGTGATCCAGGGCGAGACCGGCATCGCCGACATGAATTTCCTAGCGAGCGGCGAGTATCGATACATGCCCACCGTGATAGCAGACAAGTTCTGCGGACATTCGCTGGCATCCGCCATCAGCATGGCGCTCTTTCATCGCGAGCGCACTGGGATGGGCCAAGCGGTCGAAGTACCGATGTTCGAGACCATGCTTTCTTTTAACCTTGTCGAGCATTTGTACGAGGGCAACTTCGACGAGCCGATGGGCCCGCTCAGTTACCAGCGCGTGCTGATGGCTGAAAGGCGCCCGTTTGCCACGCGTGATGGCCATGTCTGCGCAATGGCCACGTCCGATGAGCAATGGAGCCGCGTATTCATTGCGTTCGACCGCAAGGACTTGGCGAGCGACCCGCGATTCGCGACAGTGGAGTCCCGTTCGGCCTGTTTCCCCGAGCTCTATGGCGCACTTAGCCAGGAGATTTCACGCTACACCACAATTGAGGCGCAGGCGCGGCTTGAACAGGCAGATGTACCCAACGCCATGGTGCAGAGATTGGCGGACCTGCCGAGCAATTCCTACCTTAAGGAAACTGGCTATTTTCACCATTACAAGCACCCGGTGGCGGGTCCACTGGTGACAACTACCATCCCAACGTTCTTTTCAGATTCGCCTGCTCAATTGCGCCGACCGCCGCCTTGCCTCGGCGAACATACGGAAGAGGTCTTCAGGGAACTGGGCATACGCTCAGAGCCAGGACCTCAGAAATGAGAAGTACCAGAGGACCGCTGCAAAGTTTGAGGGTGGCCGCGTGAACGGGGCCGCCACCCGAGCGCTCGCTCAACGCAGCGATTAGCGTCATGCGTAAGGCAATGTCGATCATTTGAACCGAGTCCAAACCCGCCGTCCATGGCACCTGCTTCATTAAAAGGAAACAACATGAAAATCCCACGCTACTCTGCCAAGCTGGCTTGCTGTATTGTTCTTGCGGCATCGGTTTCCATATCGACCTACGCTGTTGCACAGCAGTTTCCGAGCAAGCCAATCCACATCATCGTGCCGTTGGGGGCGGCCAGCTCAACCGATATTAGCGCGCGGTTGTTGGCGGCCTCAATCACTGAAGAGACAGGCCAGTCCGTAGTGGTGGAGAATCGTACCGGGGCAGAGGGCGCCATCGGAGTCAAGTCTGTCGCGATGGCTGCCGCTGACGGGTATACCGTCTTGCTGTCGACAAGCTCAACACAGGTGATCAATACCCATTTGTACAAGAACCTGCCCTATGACCCGATCAAGGACTTTGTAGCCGTCACCCCGCTTTTTACGGTGCCTTTAGTGCTTTGGGTTAACTCGGACGCGCCGCTAAATAGCGTGAATGATGTATTGAGGCGCGCGAAGCAGGAACCCGGAAAACTAACATTCGGCAGTTCTACTGCCACAATGCGACTGTCGGGCGAGATGTTCAAGCAGCGAGCGGGCGTGCAGATGACGAATGTGCCCTACCGCTCAACTGTGGCGGCGCTGACAGATCTCGTGGCGGGACGAATTGACGTAGTCTTTACAGACGCGGCCAGCGCTTCAGCGCACGTCGCAGGCAAGCGGGTGAGGCCTCTTGCCGCAATGGTTAATTCACGCATGTCTTCGTTGCCTGAGTTGCCGACTATCGCCGAAACTGGCGTTCAAGGGTATAACCTTACAGTCTTCTTCGGCGTATGGGTGCCGGCGAACACACCTGCGCCCATAGTAGCGAAGCTGAATTCCTTGTTCGCCAATGCAATGAAATCGCCTCGGTTGCGCGAGATGCTTACCAAGAGCGGCGCGGAGGCCATGGCGATGAGCCCAGAAGAGTTCTCAAAGTTTCAGATATCTGAGATTGAAAAACTGCGCCCCGTTGTAAAGGCGGCTGGGATCGAAATGCAATGAGGGAAGATCAACAACAGCAGAAGCTGAACGCTCCGCTGCCGTTGTCCGGCATTCCACGCGGACCCCTGATCGGCATGCGAGTGGTCGACCTGTCCATAAATGTCGTGGGTCCGTTGGCCACACAGACCCTGGGCGACATGGGTGCCGAGGTGCTCAAGATAGAGACCCGCATTGGAGACCCTAACCGTTATATGGCAGAGGCGCGCAACCACGGCATGGCGCCAATGTACATGGGCGTCAATAGGAGCAAGAAGAGCGTCGTGCTGGATCTGAAAGATTCCGGGGGCCTTGAGGCCTTGATGAAGCTCGTCGAATCTGCCGATGTCTTTGTTCACAGCATGCGCCCGGCTGCCGCAGACAGGCTGGGCATTGGCTACGCAGCGGTTTCGGCGCGCAAGCCAGACATCATCTATGCTTGTGGGGTTGGCTATCGCCTTGACGGCCCTTATGGATCCCGGCCGGCCTACGATGATGTGATCCAAGGTGAAAGCGGGTTGGTCGACCTTAACTTCAAGGCGACAGGGCAGGCCCGGTACGTGCCTACCATTGTTGCCGACAAGGTATGTGGTTTAGTGCTCGGCTCGGCAATCTCGATGGCCCTGATCCACAAGTTGCGCACTGGTGAGGGCCAGTTTGTGACCGTACCCATGCTGGAGACCATGGTTTCCTTTAACCTAGTTGAGCATATTTGGGGAGGCACGTACACACGCGAAGGGCCGTGGTGCTATCCGCGGATGCTTACCCCGCATCGGAGACCTTTCCCCACCACCGATGGCTACGTCTGCGTTCTTGCACTGACTAATGAAGAGTGGGCGCGGATGTGGGGCGTGCTAGGTTCGCCAGAAATAGCTGACGATCCGCGTTTTGCGTCGGTTGCACTGCGCACCCAGAACATAGAGACCCTATATGCCTTGCTCGGCGATGCTTTTTCAAAGCTAAGCACGACCGACGCGATAACCCGACTCGAGGCAGTCAGCATTGCGTGCGGCGTGGTCAATAGCATCGAATCACTCCAAGACGACCCCCACCTTTCTGCTACGGGTTTCTTTAAAGCATACATGCACCCCACTGAGGGCCCCGTCGTCACGACATCTATTCCAATGCAGATGTCCAGGTCGCAAGGAGAAGTTGCGCTTCCACCGCCCACTTTGGGCGAGCACACCGCAAGAATTCTCGCAGAAGTGGGATATTCTGAAGATGAGATCGCACAGCTTGGATGGACTGCACCGAGAGTCGACGCTTGAGTAAGCTAGCCAATTCGGCTGCTCATCACTTTGCCCGATTGCGCAGTTTTGGTATTGCACTGCTGGTCTTGAAGAGATCCACTTAACAATTCGTACCCGCATTTTCACATTATAATGAATGAACATTCATTCTTTAAGATTCGGATTCTACGCACGCGGCAGGCCTTAACTATCCATGTCGCGCCCATTCCGTGTTAGCGAAATCATAAGGAGACAATCATGAAGCGTCGCAATTTTCTCGTGAGTAGCATTCTCGGTGGGGGATTTGTATCTGGGACAATTCATGCGCAGGTCGAAGCGTGGCCAACACGCCCGATTCGGGTTATCGTTCCCTTTCCCCCGGGCACCGCGAATGACATCGCAGCGCGGGTGCTCGCGCAGAGTTTCGGGCCTCAGCTTAGTCAGCCGATTGTGGTGGAAAATCTCACTGGAGCAGGCGGAACCATCGCGTTCAATGCTGCGGCTCAGGCTAAGAACGGGCATACGCTACTACTTGCCAGCACTAGTATGACCATTGCGCCTTATGCCAGTGCCGTACGCTATGACGTTGTGCGAGATTTCGACGCGATCGGTAAAATTTCTGTGTTTCCCGGCGTCCTTGTGGTCCCGGCCAATTCGAGCTATCGGTCCGTCAACGATATCGTCGCCGATGCACGAGCACGACCAGGAGGGGTGGTGAGCGGCACAGGCGGCGTTGGTACAAGCTCCCATTTGGCGACCGAACTCTTTATGGGCCTTGCAGGCATCAACCTCTTGCAGGTTCCTTATAGAGGCGAGGGCGAGGTTGTGCCCAACATCATCTCGGGCACGATTCCAATGGCTATTGTCAATCTGCCTTCGGCGCTACGGTTCATACGAAGCGGACTGCTCCGGCCTCTAGCGGTTGCCTCCAAGACTCCTCACCCCGATCTGCCTGGAATCAGCACCTTTGGGGCACTCGGCCTACCTGGCGTCGAGGCGCTTGGATGGGTGGTACTTCTAGCGCCTAAGGGTACTCCACCTGCGGGGCTGACCAGCCTGGAAGGAATGCTCCAGAAGGCGCTTGCTACGCCCTCAGTCGTTGCCACGCTCACGACTGCCGGCGTCAGCCCTGTAATTGGCGGCCGGGTGGAGACAGATGAGTTTATTAAAGGAGAAGGGGAGCACTGGGGCCGCGTCATCCGGACGCGAAATATCAAGTTCGAATAGGCAAGATTGTGATTGAGTAGCGCACCGGCTTACCGTAGCCACCAAACCTAATTCAAGACCAAGGAGACCTGAAATGAAATTTGCATCCGCACTTTATGCTCTGATCGGAGTGGCCGCCACTTTGCTTGTACCTACGTTGGCCTCAGCCCAGGCTGGATATCCGAACCGAACCATCAAGTTGGTGGTTCCGTTTGCTCCTGGAGGGGGGGTCGATATCTATGCGAGACTTTTGGCAGCAGGAATGAGCGGTCCTCTTGGTCAGTCGGTAGTGGTGGAAAATAATCCAGGCGGCGCGGGCGTGATTGCCCTCGATATCGTCGCGAAATCTCCGAAGGATGGCTACACCCTGTTGGTTGTCAGCTCCACCAGCATTTCCGCAGCGCCCAATCTCTACAAGAAGCTTCCTTACAAAGTCGAGGATTTTGCGCCAGTTGCGCTGCTCGGCAAGTTCCCATTCCACATCTTTGTAAGCAACAACGTTCCCTCAAGTGGATTAAAGGAGTTCCAAGCCTATGCCAAGGCGAATCCAGGCAAGGTGAACTACGCAACCACAGGGCGCGGTAGCACTCCGCACCTGGTCGGGGAAATGGTCAAGTTTGCTACCGGAATAGACATGATCGACGTTCCTTATAAGGGCTCCGGACCCGCTCTGGTTGACCTCATAGGGGGACAGGTTCAGGTGTACATGGATGTGGCCTCGCCGGGCCTGCAGCATGTTAAAAGTGGCAAATTGAAGGTTTTGGCCGTATTGGATGAAAAACGCGGGGCAAGTGCACCCGAAGTCCCCACCATGAGCGAGTTGGGCTATCCGGGGCTCACGGCCTTCAACCGCTATTCTGTTTTGGCGCCGCGGGGAACACCGCGTGCCGTAATCGAGAGGTTAAACAGGGTTGCAATTCAGGTGATGGAGGGCAGCGGACCACTCAGGGAGCGTCAAGTTGCTGATGGCGCAGACCCGGGGCCTACCACGCCTGAGCAGTTGACTGTGATGTTGGCGTCAGACTACGAGACCTGGGGCAGCGTGATTCGTAAGCTCGGTATCCAGCTTGATTGAGCCCGTAGCGCTGGACTGCTGCTACTTGCGACCTGAGCTCAGGATGGCTATTGCGGGCAGCGTCTAATAAGCGCTACTGATCAAATGAAAGACGATTCATTGCAGAGGATCCGAGCGGTCGTCATAGGGGCAAGTTCAAATACCAGTTTTAGCTGGGCCAAATGGCATGGTTGCGCAAGGAATGGAAGCTGTGACAACACCGACGATTGCACTCGGGCATACGTCTGATAGGTTGCGCTTTGCCTCTGAATTTCAGAGGTGGGCGCTTTGGTCGCGAATCAGGTGCAGCAAGGGGTGAATACAGAAACGCTCAGCTTTAGGAAACTACCAGCGCTGTCAATGTGGAGGTCAATGCGCGGTTTCGGGGGGTCTGGCTCGCCCCCTGTTGTCGGTCAGATGTGCCATCAAGTGGCAAGATCCAAAAGCGGGGAGCAAAGCTAGTTTCTTTAGATACTCTAGCTGTACCAATTTATTGATGCAATCCAGCGCTCGTCCGTTACGAATCGCGAGATCTCACTTGACTATGCCTTAGTGCGTTTTGCCGACAACGGCATGCGCTTCAAGCCCTCAGGGGCTACTTCGCAGCACTATTTTTGGCCAGATTTTCAAAAGGAAATATCACCATGGATCTAGGAATTCGCGGCAAGGTCGCCATCGTAACAGCGTGCAGTACAGGGCTGGGTGCGTCCATCGCGTCCAGGCTAGCGGAGGAGGGGTGCCGACTTGTGCTGCTAGCGCGCACGCAGAGTAAGCTTGAGTCGCTTGCCGCAGTTCTCAGGAAGCAACATGGAGTTGACGTTCTGTCAGTTGTCGGCGACCTCGCTGAAGCGACGTCGGTTCGCAATCTAATTGCGGAAACCATTCGGATGTTTGGCGCGCCGCAAATCCTCGTGCTCAATACGGGACGTCCGCCTATGCCCTTGCGCCGCGTGCTTGACGAGACGGATGACCAGCGCTGGCATGACGCACATCGCACCCAGTTGCTCGCTGCAATGCTTGCCGTGCGGAACATCGTACCGCTTATGGTGGAGCAGGGCTGGGGGAGAGTTATTGGAGTTACATCGGCCAGCGTCAAACAGCCCATGCCTAACCATGCGCTATCGACTGTGTACCGCGCAGGGGTGACAGGGATGCTCAAGCATTTGGCTAACGAGGTAGCGGCGCGTGGCGTAACCGTCAACACAGTTTGTCCAGCGTCGATCGCAAGCGATGCGCTAACGTCGTCCTACAATATTGTCGAGAGAATAAAGATCATTCCGGTGGGCAGGCTCGGTACCCCGCAGGAGTTTGCGGCGGCGGTTGCATTTCTTGCCTCAGATCTCGCAGGCTTCATCACCGGAGCAAGCCTTAATGTGGATGGTGGGATGGTCGGTAGCCTTTACTAAGTCTTCCCATACTGAAACCCCAACAAGCTGCGGGGGCGATCCACTTGCTAAGCCATCCAACCCCCGTCTACTACCAGCGCCGCGCCAGTAACGAAAGAAGATGCGTCTGACCATAGCCATAGCACGGCTTCTCCGACCTCCTCGGGGTGGCCCATCCGGCCCATGGGTTGTCCTTCAATAAGCTGGGCTGCGGCCCTGGCATCCTCCACCATGCCACGCGACATGCCCGTCAGTATTAACCCAGGACACACCGCATTTATGCGAATGCCCGTGCGCGCCAGGTCCAATGCAGCCGACTTGGTGAGTCCGATCACACCATGTTTGCTTGCGACGTAGGGGGCTGCATTGGCCCAGCCACCTGCAGTCCAAGCAGACGCGTTGTTGACGATGGATCCGCCGCCGCCCTGACGCCGGATCTGGGCGATCTGGTATTTCATGCAGGCGAACACGCCGGTAAGGTTGACGGCAATGGTTCGGTTGAATGCGTTGAGCGAGAAATCCTCGACAGATTTCTCGGCGGAAGGAACCCCCGCGTTGTTGAAAGCGCAGTCCAAGCGGCCGTAGTGCGCGACAGTAAATTCCACCATCGAAATGACGTCGGCCTCACTCGTAACGTCCACTTTTATGGCTTGAGCATCACCGCTAGTTTCTCGAATCATTTGCGCAGTAACTATACAGCTTTCATTGTCGCGATCGGCGACTACGACATTAGCCCCGGCTTGTGCGGCTAACAGAGCAGCCGCCCGCCCCATGCCCGAGCCGGCGCCGGTAACGAGGGCCGTGCGCCCGTCAAGTCGGTATTTCATTATTCTGAGAAGGGGAGTTCTTGAAAGGAACCTTCCACAAGTGTTGGTCCTCAAACACTATCATCGCGAGCCGCGTCAACCCACGCATTCTGTCGATGTGGCCTTCGCCGACGCGGTCTTCAGCAAGAACAGCGCTCCCCGGTCCAAAGACTTCCTTGGATCCGTCGCCGCTTACTTCAAGTTCGAGTTCGCCGGCGGAAACAAGTACGAGGTTGTTAGAGCCTTCTGGATGCCAATCGATGAAAGCGCCGTCAGGAAAGCTTACAAAGTGAAATCCCAAGACGGCACGCGGCGGGCCAAAGGTACCGGAGTCATCCGGAAACAGTTCGTCAAAGCTCCGGAAGTACGCTTTGTTGTCGGCAGCTCGATACATGCGTTTGATATTGACTGTCTGGGCGCCGCCATCGGAAACGTTGTCGAGTGCCGGTAGGGCGGTACCGCGCGGCTCCCATGATGGGTCCACAAGGAGTTTCAGGATGCGGCAATCGCCCTCGTATTTGACGCGATGCCCCCTACTCAAGCAATCATCTTCGAAAAAAACGTCGCTGGAACCTAAGGTACAAACTGCTTCATCGCCGGTCTCAAAGCTCACTTGGCCTGATAAGATAAATCCTAGACATCTTGCTGCTGCGGGCTCCCAGCTGCCACGATGATTAGTCCTTATGTGCATTGCGCAAAGACCTGAGGACTTTGCGATCCGAGGCCTGCCAACGTCTTCGCCAATCGCCTGACGTTTGAAAATGTTAGGGTCTAACGGGCGATCGAGATGTCGATAAGGTAGCGGCAACGGCTTGGCGGCGGACTCGCCATCAGGCCTAGTATGAATCCATAGGGTTTTCATTGTGTCTTTATCGTTATGGGGCGTACTTGGGCGTCCGCTTTTCTAGAAAGGCAGCTACGCCTTCCTTCATGTAGCGTTGAATGCAGATTACCTGCGCCCGGTCTTCTAGCGCGACGACCGCCTCAAGACTACTGGTAGCCTGAGAAGCGTTGAGACCGTCCTTCGTAAGGCGCAAGCCCTCTGGGGACATTGATGTCATTTCGCGGGCAAGTGCAGCACCCGCAGCGGTCAGAGCCCCACGCGGCATGACCTGGGAAACAATGCCTGTCCTGAGGGCGAGCGCGGCATCGGCAAAACGACCTGTCATCATGAGCTCTGCCGCATTTGAAATACCCACGGCGCGCGGGAGGAAGTAACTTATGCCCATGTCGCAGCCAGTCAGGCCGATGCGGCTCATAGCGACGTTCATGCAGGCGTCGTCAGCGGCATAGCGTACGTCGGCCGCTAAGGCAATGGCAAAGCCCGCGCCGCAGGCCGCGCCATGCATCAGTGCTATCACTGGTTGCGGGCAGCGCCGCATGTTTAACACGATGTCAGCCATAACGCGCTGTAAGCGTAGAGCTTCTTCAGTATTGCGGGTAATGTGCGGCACGTCCTCTAGGTCGAAGCCTGCGCAGAAATGCTTGCCCTCGCCGCAGATTATCACCACGCGCACGGACCGCTCGCGCTGAAGACCCACGAAGTAAGTATTCAGTTCTTCCGCCATCGTGATGCTGACTGCGTTCAGCTTATGGGGTCGGCACAGGGTCAGCACATCAATTCCGTCCTCGCTGGTGATACGAAGCGTTTCGTACAAGGAATGGTGCATCGGCATCACGGGTCAAATTGAACGAGTATTCATTTATTAAAGTGTAGCCGCAGGCTCTGACTTTGTCGAGGCGGTTTTGCTGTTGTGGCGGCTTGCTGTTTTGTCCGAAGTAGATGGGCACGGCTTTTGCCGCAAAAAGGAACGTTATGAGGCGGGAAGATGTATGCGCAGCCAAACATTGGCAAGGGTTCATCAACTGCGAAAAGGAAACCGTAAAAGTCATCACTGACTGGATAAAGAGTCCGCAGAGCTAGGTCGCGCCCTTACAGACGCTCTTGCCACAATTTCCTGACTCTCCGTTGGACAGGAGTTGGATAAACAGAGTTTAAGAAGCCGCCCATGCTATTGATTTATTAGCACCTACTTCTCAGTAATGAAGCTACCCGACTTGCCGACATGCTTTTCCAGCAGCTCACATCGGTGATCATCATGCCCCGGTCCACGGCTTTGCACATGTCGTAAATGGTGAGCAGGGCGATTTGTACGCTATATAAATCAACAACTTAGCGGCACAAAATGTGCGGCTTATCCTAACTCCCGATGGTTTAGGTGGACAAAAAGTGGACAGGATTTAAGTCATGCCCAATCGCAGTTTACGCTGACTGCGCGTTGATGCTTACGGGGTTGCATTTTTAGATTTGTTCGATGCTGGCTCAATTTTCTGCCCTGCCAGACCCCCACCGTACCCCCACCCCCCGATTTGTCAGATGGGACTCCGGTCTGCCTTTAAGCTGTGATTTGCTCGTCCGATTGCCCTTCGGGCACCCCCCCTGCCTTTTTTACGCCGACCCCCGGGGGGATATATAAATTTTTGGAGATGTTACGAACGTTCGCAGGCCTTTTTGCGGTCTCGCCACGCTGCGATTTATGATGAACATTCTTTATCGGAGCTTCTGATGACTGCTTTCAAAACCTACAAGCCAACTCTTTTGTTGGCTGCCTGCTTTTTGTCAATTGGCGTTCAGGCATCGACTTGCATCACTGCCGGGCGAATGGACAACGCAGTCTGGGCACCGCAGTTCCAATCGGTGCGCCTTTTGGATGATGCCGGGCGCAACTTGACAGTGAAGAATAAATCCGAGTTGAAGCAGGTCCGAGCGGTTGAGTTGACGGAGGCTGCCCTTTTGTCAGTCTGCGACGGAAACAAACCTGTAGACCGCTCAGATGGTGTCATGTCCAAAGGACCTGTACCCGCCGCCAAGCCGGGGCGGTTTAACGTGGCAGGCTTGAGCTTTCCAAAGCTCCGAAGTGGTGAACTGGTTGAATTTGACATCACCATTGCTGCGGACCAGATAGTAATGATCACGCGCTGAATGACGCTTTAGTTCTTTACGTAACCGCAATTGAATCCATGAAGATTGCCGCGCTGCAAATGGTGTCTGCGCCAGATTTGGCAACGAACTTAGCCACAGCTGAAAGGCTGATCGACCAAGCCGCTGCCGATGGCGCTCAACTTGTGTCTCTGCCCGAGTACTTTGTACAAATGGGTTTG
>Ga0209355_1000985_pt1 | contig 16477 bp, 16 predicted proteins | sample LauGreSBDMM110SN_3_FD_187563 | JGI IMG/M metagenome (GOLD analysis project Ga0209355, IMG submission 187563) | Freshwater lake microbial communities from Lake Michigan, USA - Sp13.BD.MM110.SN (SPAdes) (version 2) | ecosystem: Environmental > Aquatic > Freshwater > Lake | place: Lake Michigan...
GTGGGGTTCGAACCCACGCGTACTAAAGTACATCAGATCTTAAGTCTGACCCCTTAGACCACTCGGGCACGATGACAGAAATGCCATAAAGGCTATATTAAATAAAAAAATAATATAATAATTACCGCTTTGTATATATATCATATAATCCTTATATATATATGATTATATTGAAATAATTTAATATAACAGTATTAAACAAATATGTCATCGGTGGGGTTCGAACCCACGCGTACTAAAGTACATCAGATCTTAAGTCTGACCCCTTAGACCACTCGGGCACGATGACAGAAATGCCATAAAGGCTATATTAAATAAAAAAATAATATAATAATTACCGTTTTATATATATATCTCTTAAACCTTATATCTTTTTATTGTTCCATCATTATAAAAGGATATAAAACTTTGATATTATACCTATTTTACACACCTAACCTATCTTAAAAATAGAATATGGAAGACATCTATTATTTGATTCATTCAACTAATAATCCCGAATGTATTTTGTGGAATGAATTGAAAACGTGCTATTTTAATACAGACGACCAATTTCCTGGCGTTTATATGTCAGTAATTACAAAAGACAATATAGAAAGTGAGAGCATATATCCGGGAAAATACCTAATGATATTTTCAAAAATATTACTTAATCAAAACAATTATCATATAAATGCCAGAGATTACAATGGTATCATAGCAGAAGAAAACACATATTATTCATGGAACTTGTGCGAGTTTTTGGATTGTAAGAATAAGTGTTCTATGAACGAAGTTATTTTTCACGATAACATAGATATTAAATATTGTCTAAGAATAATTGATACGACTGGAGTAGATTACAAAAACCTACTCCCAAAAACATCATTAGATTCCCCAGAACTACAGCCTAATATATCATATCTACCATTCTTCTGTTATCCTTTTCAATCTATGTATACAGGGATAAATCCGTTGCCTCCAAGTTCAAAAGAGTGGTATATCATGATGTCTAAAATGGCTGATATAACAATAGATGATAACGCGAGTATTGACGACATTAGGGAAAAAATAAGAGAAAAAGCCGAATATTTATATATGAATCGCGATAAGCAAAAAATAATATATCTAAAAGAGTATCACAAAGAGCCTCAATTATAAAAATTGATAACTAATAAAAAATAAATATATTAATATGGACGATATTATTGACAACTTAGAAAATATACGTATATCAGAAAATAATGAATTGCTAACTTATATATACACATTACCTATTGAATATAATTTAAAAAAATATTTATATGATTTAATTGAAAATGATTGTCATACAGATTATTTAACTATATATGTTATTTGTATGGAAAATGATATTGAACTACCTCTGCCTATATAATTACTTCTTAACAAGTGCCTTCTTTTTAACTACCTTAGAATCTACAATACCCAATCTATCATTTTCATATTCCTTCAAAATATTATCTTTATGTTCATTCCATTCTTTTTCAAGTTCGATTAAATCATTTAGCCACAAATCTTCAATATTTGTATTTTTTAGATTTCTTAGTTTCTCATCTAATTCATTATATTCTTTCTCCAATATAATCTTTCTATCATAAGTTAATTGAGATATCGGCAATTTTAACAAATAATTATAATGTTTATAATTAATATTACTATCAATTTCTTCTTCTATCGCTTTTTCTTCTTTCTCCCCTAATTCTTCTACATCTTCATTTCCTGTATTGATGGGTGGATAGTTTAATTCGATAAGTCGCGCCGTAATTTCGTTTAATTTTTTATTCATAATTTGAATATTACCTGCTATTACATCTAAGATAAATCTCATCTTATTACTTAATACTTTAGCCTCTTTTTCTAGATTCTTAATTTGATAATTTTTTCTTTCAAAATATTTCAATATTCTTGTTTCAGCCCATTCTTTAATAATTTCAACCGCCGTATCATATTTTTGAATAGCCCCATCTTTATTAAAGAGATGGATATTGTTAATACTTAGATTTTTACTCGATTGTAATTTAAACAAGGTATCAAAGTTTTCTTCTATAGTAGACTTAACATTCGTATTAAAGTGTAAGATAAATTTAACATTTTTAGATGTATAGTGATTCTCTATATATTTCAAATTATTTAATCCATTAGTAATCATATTTTCTAAAATTTCTTTATAATCTTCAGTCCATGTCCCAATAGGCAACTCTGTTATTTCTACAGTTGACTCATCAACCCATCTATAAACTCCTTTGCTAATATAAGAGTTTTTCTCTGCCTTAATAATATTACCCTTAAATCCTAAATAATATGGTGTAATTTCGTTAATTTCTAGGATATTAATAGTTTCATTAATTGTTTCAAGATCTTCAAGTGATTTTACAACTGTCCCCGACATTTTAATTACATTACAAATAATTTTACAAATGCTAATTAATTCGCTTGGGTCAAATTGTGGGATATTTGTAGAATATCCTGTACCAATTCCAATACCGCCATTTACCAAAATCATAGGAATAATAGGAATATAATATTCGGGCTCAATTTGCAGCCCATCATCATCTTGATATTTTAGAATAGCATTATCCTCTTCCTTAAATATCAATCTTGTTAGTTTAGATAATAGTGTGAAAATATATCTCGCAGAAGAGGCATCTTGGCCTCCCTGACAACGACTACCAAATTGACCATTAGGATTTAATAGATTAATGTTATTAGTTCCTACATAAATTTGTGCCATACCTACAATAGCCTGTTGGAGTGAGTTTTCACCGTGATGATATGCCGAAACTTCACTAACATATCCAGACAATTGAGCAACCTTTATTTCATTAGTATACAATCTTCTTTTAAAACAAGCGTAAATAATTTTACGCGTACTTTCTTTTAGACCATCACAAATATGATTGATAGATCTTTGTAAATCTCTGTTAGAGAAATGTATCAAATCTTTATCCACAAAGGATTTATAATCCACATTTAACTTAGAATAATCCAAAACATTATCCTTATTATAATTTTGAAGCCATAATTTTCTATCATCGGCTCTTTTCTTATTAAATGCCAAATCAATGACTTCGTCAGCATTTTCATCATACATATATGTTACCTTCTTCATATTCTTAAAATATTCTTTTGCTTCTTGATCGCTTGAAGTACCAAGTCCTTTATAATATTTGATTTTCCATGAACTATTTTTAGCAACATCTGTTTCACTCCATCTTTCATAATCAGACATATTGTAAAATTCAATTACATCTTTTTTATTATTTGTCGCTTTAATAATCGGTGTAAGCATAGATGTAAGAAATCCTGAAATTTCATATAACTCATGCCACATACTTTGAAATATATTAAATACAAGACCCTTAATATGACTTCCGTCATGATCTTGATCGGTCATAATCATAATAGAGCCATATCTCAATTGACTAATATCAGTATATTTTTTATTCTGTTCTAATCCCAGAATTTTTTTAATAGCAGTTATTTCATTATTATCTGATATTTTTTGCAATGTTGCATCCTTTACATTTAGAATCTTACCGCGCAAAGGAAATACACCATATCTATCTCTACCAATAACACTCAATCCTGCGATAGCCATAGTTTTAGCAGAATCACCTTCTGTTAAAATAAGAGTACATTCTGTGCTATTTTTCGTACCCGCTAAATTAGCATCATCAAGTTTTGGGACAATAATTCGCGATATTTTCTTACCATCAGTTTTAACCAATTTCTTTTTATCATAAAATTCTGTAATACTCAACGCCTTATCTATAATACCTGATTTAAACAACTTATCATAAAATTTATCGCTTAAATCGCATTTTGAACCAAACTTGGCTACAGGAGTTGTAAGGGTCTCTTTGCTTTGCGAATCAAAACTAGGGTTGACAATTAGAGCCTTGACAAAGATAATTAAATTATCCTTGATATGCTGCGATTTAACAGTCTTCTTCTTTTTTGCCAATGTCATTTCTGTAAGATTCTTAGTAATCATATTTGTAATATATTCAATATGTTTTCCTCCCTTAATCGTATTAATTCCGTTAACAAAAGAGAAATATTCGAACGAACCTGTTTTAGAAATTGATGCTGCTACTTCCCATCTTTCACCACAGGATTCATAAATCAACGGTTGTTCTTTTTTATCCAAAAACAATTCACAATATTTTTCAAAATCTTTAATAGATATCTTTTCGCCATTGAAATATACCGATACATCCTTATTTGTAGTAGCACAAGCATCAATTACACGACGATGAAACAACATATATATATCATCTGTAATATTTTTAATTCCAAATTTTTCATAATCTGGTTTAAAAGTTATTTGTGTGTAAGGTGCTTTAGAAGATGCTTTCACGTTAGGTTTATCGCGTTCTGTCATATTATTCCTAAAAGCCTGTGTATATATTTTACCTGAATAGTGGTCTACGGTTTCCACAATGAACTCTTTGGAGAATATATTCGCTAACTTACTTCCATATCCATTTTTACCCCCCCATATTTTCTCTTCTCCTTTATCATAGTTAGTAGATGTCAATAGTTCGCCAAAAATTAATTCAGGAATCCATAAATCACCATAAGTACCGTGTTTTTTAATATCAATCCCATTACCATCATTATATACTGTGATAATTCCTGTATTTTTATCAATCGATACTTTTATATTTTTAACATGCTTAATATTTTCTTTTCCTGCTGTCTCTTCGGCTTTCAAACGCATTGAATGATCAATAGCATTTACAATAACTTCGTCAAAAATTTTTAAAAGTCCTGGAATATATGTAAGTTCATTGCTCTCCATTTTAGCAGAAGCATTATCAAATACATAACTATTGATTTTTTGCGACTCTATTGAACCAATATATGTATCTGGTAGAGCAAGAATATGTTCGAGCAATTCATATTTTTTATATTTTTCTTCAACCGTTTTAACTTCTTTCAAAGATTTTGGAGGCATTCTATTATATAGAGCATTAATATATTTATATAATCAATTTTTATATTTGCGACTAAAAATTAAAAATAAATTAACTTATTTTATATAGATAATGACAATATTAGATATAACTAATAACGACGAATACAATAATATATTAAAATATAACAAGGTATTAGTTATATTTTCGGCGTCATTCTGTAAGCCTTGTAATGATATATATCCATACATGCAAGAATTATCTGAAACTTACAAAGATATAATTTTTATAAAAGTTGATGTTCAAAAATGCGAAGATATAGATGATATTAATAGTATCCTATCTATTCCTCATTTTAAATTTATGAATAATACTCAAGAAATATGTTCATTCACTGGTGCTAATAGATGTCTTATAATAGAGTCTATTGAAAAATTGCGATTATCATAGAATATTTAACTATAAGTATTTTATTACTACTATCTTTTGATTTTTTAATTTATATATAAAATTATAATAAGATAATATAATATATTGTTATTTTTGAAATATTATGTTATCTGTAGGTATTCCTGTCGAATTGAAAGCAAATGAGAATCGCGTATCATTGATTCCTTATGATGTAAAAAGTATTGTTGATGAGGGTATTCAAGTATATTTTCAAAAAGGTGCTGGAATCAAAGCAGGTTTTAAAGATTATGAATATATTGAAGTCGGGGGAATTATGCTTAATACAATAGATGAGTTATATTATAAAGCGAATCTTATTGTAAAAGTAAAAGAACCTCAAGAAAGCGAATACCATCTTATAAATGAAAAACATACTATATTTACATTTTTTCATTTTGCGAGCAATAAAAGTCTTCGAGAAAGAATGATTGAATCTAAAGCATCTTGTTATGCTTATGAAACGGTAGTTATTAAAAATGCCGATGGTAAAATAAACTATCCTATTTTATCAAATATGTCGTCTATTGCTGGAGAACAAGCATTTATTGAAGCAGAATCATTTATAAAACAAAAATTTCCAAATCACTATTATCATATTCCTATAACAATTATAGGTGTTGGAAATGTAGGACTTGCGTCTATGAAATGTGCTATAAATATGGGGTATAAGAATATTTATCTAATTGATAAAGATGAAGAAAAAATTAAGAATATCAAAAGCGAAGTAGACAATTGTGTAGATACAAAAGATATTATCAATATCTATAATATGAATGATGATAATCTAAAATTACTTATGAAAAAATCAATTATAACAATCGGAAGTATATATAATACTGGTAGTGAAACAAATAAATTATTAACTAACGATATCCTGGATACTATGCCGACTAATAGTATTATCATGGATGTAGCAATTGATCAAGGAGGTATAACTGAACAATCTATGCCAACAAACAAAGAGAAGCCTCTTATTATATATAAAAATGTGAGTATTTATTGTGTTCCTAATATTCCAAGTTGTGTACCCCTAAAAGCATCAAGATTACTTTCAAATTCAATTAAAGATTATGTAATTGCCATCGCTAAACATAGAGAATACAAATATCCCGAATTGTGCAATTCCAAATATAATTCAAAATAATTATAAAAAATTGATATCTTATAAAATTATTTTTATACATTATCATTGCTAATATTACAAATAATAATGTTTATTACGTCATCCTATCAAGTCCTTGTGATATTTATGTTCTCGATAAATATAATAACTGTATGTTCATATACTGTATCATTTCCAACATATAAAAGAAATCTCGCTATAATTTCCAATACTGATATTAAATATTTAACAGACTATGACAAAAATCAAATTGTCAAATTATTCAATAGTGTACCTATCCTATTATTTAAAAATCAAAAAATTAATCCTGTAGAATATTACGAATTTTGTAAGTTATTTGATGATAAACACAATAATGCGACGATTCATCCTTTCGAATATTCAAAAGTTGATATTGTTCCACAAGTAGCATTGAGAGGTAATTGTTATATTAAAAATCTTCACGGAGTAAAAGATGTACAGTTAAAATATAGCGACCCTTTTAAAAACACGCTTGTATGGCATCAGGATATTGTAGGACATGGAACTTATCTTCCACCAGTTGTATCGAGTATGTATATGATTAAGACACCTACAAGAGGTGGAAATACTCTTTTCGCCAGTCTCGAAGATGCTTATGATAGTATTGATATCAATATAAAAGAAAAAATCCGCGATTTAAAAGTCATTTATTCAAATACAAATACAGGAATGATGAATACATATTTTGATTATACGGGATATAATAGGATTAAAAATAATGATATGAACTTTGAAAAAACCGAGACTATTATTACTAAGACACCTCTTGTTGTCTATTCTACTTATAATAAGAATCGTAAAGCTCTAATGCTATCTCCATTTCGTTTTACTAAGTTTGATAAAATGTCTTGCGATGATAGTTTTGATTTATATAGAGAAATAATGTCAAAACATGTAGTTAATAAAGATAATATTATTGATATTAAATGGGAAAATAATGATTTGCTTATATTTAATAATAGGAAACTAATTCATTCTTCTTCGCCTACACTTGAATATAAGAATATGGATAGACTATATTATAGTTGCTTCGTTGGAACTAAATCTCCAATAGTTTCTTGCTAAATATTATATATTTGATTTATAATATTATTATAAATATTTGATGATATAATTTCGCTACATATATCAGCAACACTTTTATTTTCTACATCAATACATATAATATTTTTATTATTTTTTAATGCTTCTTCATATTTTTTATCATGTAGTTCGTGAATTCTTTTTAAATATTCAATTTTAATATTTTTCTCTGCTTCTCTTCCTCTTTTTATAATTCTATTAAAACATATTTCGGGATTAGACCTTAGATATATATAACCTTGAGGTTCCCATAATTTATCAGTTGTTTTATGAAGTGTTAATATATTCTTATATTCTTCTTCGCTAATAGTTTTATCTTCATATGCTTTTTCGACAAATACATTTTTAATAAAATACGGACTTCTTTCCATTAAAAGTATAGTATTTGACTTTTCCTGTATCCAGCATCTATCAAGCCATACTCTTATTTGAAAATTGTATGTACTTTTATCTGTATTATACATATTTTTTAGATATTCGCTCCAATTTTCAACAGGTTCTAAATCAACGGGAGTTTTATAATATTTATGAAAATAGTTTAAAATACTCGTTTTAAAGCACCCTATATTTCCGTCCAATGTAATTATTGGCATTTTTAATAATTATATTCATATATATTTATATATCATTTTTCATTATTTTATTTTTATATATAAGTTTTTTAAAATTTGAATATTTTAATTCGCTACTTTTGCTATTATTGACTTTTTCCACCAAATCATTTAATATATCATTAAATTTGAGCATAATAATATCTAGTGATTTATCATCTATTTTAACATTAAAATTACTAAATATTTTCTTCATTTTCATTTTAACTATTTTATTTAATATTAAACAAGTGCCACCTGTCATTTGTAATCCAAGTGCTGGTCTTGCTATATTATTTGAAAAATCTATATTCATTATATCAGCACCTATATTTTCAGTCTTATAATGCCGAGATTCATCAACTCCAAAAAAAGCAGCAGTATTAAACGCACCTCCTCGCATACTTTTAGTATTAGTTCCCTTATTATTAAATCGCGATGATTTACAATATTTATTAATATAAAATAAAAGATATTTTATATGCGAATCTAATATTTTTTTAACCCCCATTTTTAAAGATAAAAGGGCACATAAGGATGTTATATTAAAAATGAGTTTATCTATATAAATACTCATTAGTTTTACTATTTTTTCTTCATCTATTTTATTAATACTTTTGTGATGTTTTATTTTTTTAAGTAATTCAAGAGAACAAATTCTAATATCTTTACAATCAGTCATATATAATTATTACTACTATTATATAAAATGAAAATAATTATATATATTAAGAACAATGGAATATTTAGAACTTGATGAATCAAACCCTGTATTACATAGAATGAATTTTTTAAACGGGCGTATTGATGCGACAAATAAAAGTACATTAAATATTGATAAAGCGCGTGTTAAAGCAAGTGAACATCAAATAAACGTAATATCCCGTAATTTAGATTGTACTGAAGTATCTAAAATATTTTTCTCAATTGCTAATATTGATTTATTGCAAAAAGGTATTCGTAATAAAATATTAAATGATACTAATGGGCAAATAAATATATCGCGACAAAGTGATGATGAACTTAAAATTATAATGAGGTCTATATATTTTCAATATGGTAAAAATAGTCTGAATAATATAAAGGAGCAGATATTAGACTTAAATACGCGCGTAATTGAATGGAGTGTTCCAGAAATTATATCAAATGTTAAACAATCTCAAAAATATTTACAAGATATTAGCACAATGCCCGTACCTCTTGAGAGATCTACGCTTCCTTCTAAAAAAGGCACTCAAACACTTGATGTAACTAAATATTTATAATAATAATAAATAATATAATATTATAGAAGTATAGAAAAATATAGAAAAATGAGTGGTTATATAGATAATGCTTTTTCTTATAATGAAGAAGATTTAGGGTTAGATGCTGAAACTAAATTACGCTTCGTACCTAATAAAAAAGAACTCGAATTATTCAAAATGGAAAAATTAAATATGTATAAAGGAACATGGATGGTATGTTTTGTATATGGTCTATCTGCGGCAATTCTTTTATCAATAATATTTTTTACAGATTGGGGAAGAACATATATATATAATAAATTTTTTCCAGCAGTTATTACATATGTTTTAGGAGCAATAATTATAATTATTTATCTATTAGTATCTATATTTAGTATTAAACCGCGAAAGTTAAAGAAAAGTATTGAAACATTACCTGTATGTCCTGATTATTGGAAATTAGAAAAGGTAACAGATACAAGTAATATTATGGATATCATGAGTAATATTAAGAATTATTCTAGAGGATTTTATGCTCCAGATCCATTAATTGAAATTCATTCGTCTAACTATCCTAAAGGTGGTGAAAACAAACAGTATATATTAAATGGTAAGGATGATATTATATTATCTAATAATCAGCATGTATTAAATTATAAATGTGTTCCCGATCCTCTTATATATGGCAATATAGTTGATATTAAATCTCAATTTGAATTAGTAAATAATGATAATACAACTTATAATTTTGCTACTACAAGTAACAACTATGTTAAAAAAGATGATATGGCAAAATACATATATGTGCCTTTAGATAGCAATGTATCTAAAAATTTACAAAATTATTCAGATATAACAGGTATTCATAAAAGTTCTTGGACAAGTTCTAATATAACTGCTGCGAATAGATATTTTGATAATACTATTGTAAAACATTCAAATCCTTATGGAACACCTTATAAATGGCCTGATAATAGTAATGAAGTTAAATTTAATGGCGAGAAGCCTTTAATATGTAACGAGGTATACCCTTATTTATTAGATTCTATGGAGGATAAGGTTAAAAATCAAGCATTAAAATGCGAATATGCTAAGAAATGTGGCATTTCTTGGAGTTATTTAGATTGTTATAATAATACGGAAGATTCTTCGGTTATTTCTGTAGTAAAAGCAACTACGTCGTAGAAAATAGATATATTATAGGCTTTTACATATTCCAAATGTTTTTCTGTGAAATTCGCTTAAACCGTGAATTTTTAAAGCATTAATATGATTTTTTGTTCCATACCCTTTATTTTTTTTAATATCATATAACATCAATTTAGGATTATCTTCAACGAGTTTATTAATTAATTTTGTATGATAATCTTTTGCTATTATTGATGCCGCAGCAATAGATAAATATTTTGAGTCACCTTGTAATACACATTCATATTCAATCATATCTTCATCTTCTCCAGGCGGAACATATCCTTTAAAATTTGGTCCATCTATCAATAAATAATCGAAAGAATGTTTTTTATAAGCCTCGTTTATCGCTCTATTCATTGCTTTCATAGTCGCATTTAATATATTAATTTTATCAATCTCTTCATTAGATACTTCGCCAACACCATATGTTATACACGTATCTTTAATATAAGATGCTAAAAACTCTCGTTTTTTTTCTGATAATTTTTTAGAATCTTTAATTTGTTTGTAAGTTTCATCGGGAAAACTTTTAGGTAAAACAACACAGGCCGCTACAACAGGACCTATAAAAGTACCTCGTGCAACTTCATCCACACCTGCTATAATTTTGTCCTTAGTTTTTTCGGTAAAAATAATATAATCGCTGTTATTTACTGATTCACTCATAATACTCTATATGATAATATAGGATATCAATTTTTATATATAATTATTCATTGGACTACATCATATTTTGCGATATTTGTATGAATTGCGATAACCTTGTCGTTATAATAATAATCGTTATAAAAAAGTTTACTATCGGTATACGGTATTTCATTGCGATACATAATATATGTAATTGCTGTATCTTCTATAATATATATATATATACAAGAATATTATACTATATTTTTATATATGCCATTGATGCGTATAAATTTATTTTATAATTTTCTCCATAAATATTGTGTATTACATTAAATACATAATTACTATTTTTTCTATATTTTTATGCCCTCTTGGCGAAATTGGATATCGCGTTTGACTTCTAATCAAAAGAGTGTGGGTTCGAGTCCCACAGGGGGTAATAAAATTATTATATAATATTAGGATTTATTAGAAATTATAATATATGTTTGAAAAATCAAGAATATGTAAAATATTATACGATGTTATTATGTCGCTATATAATAAATGTTCTGTTAAAAAAGAAGAGAGTTGTGATAATATGTATTATTCTATGTAAATTAAAAAAATGATTATATCATAATATCACCTATAACATATCGCTTATCATTAGATGCTTACAGAATTTCTAATAATATTGGATGACACATTATATTCTTTAGAAAGATCTATTATAGATATATTGCTCTGTATTCTAGTATTTTCTCTGTTCTTATTGATTAAAATTTATGTATTAGATAATTTTGTGCTATACTAAGTACTGTTAAGATATCATATTGAGTTTCGCTTTTATATTTGTTTTTTGTTTTTGGCTTATCATATAATTTGTATCAAGAATTTTTCAAAAAATGAAAATAAAATTTGAGTACATAACTTTTTATTTTCTAATATTTCAAAAGTTTTCTAGAAATTTCTAAATAAAAAAAGTTATGTACTCAAATTTTAAATTAAAAAATGTAAAAATCTTCTATAATGTAAAATGTTCTATTTATTATTACGCTATAATAAAAATTGATAATAGAGTTAGATACACATCTAACCATATCCCAACATGGATAACTCACTCTTAGCACAAATCCTTTTCGCCAACGAGAATGCCTTTCGAAATATCAATGATGCCAATAAATGCCATATGATTGCTGGTGTTTGTAGGGTGGCCAAAGAGAATGAACACCTCATTAATGCGATTGATAAGAATCGTGTTGAACTTTATGCAAATCGCATATTCAATTATTTGCTAAATCACATCTATAATTCAAATAGCACCAAAGGAGATGTTGACACTATTGACAACGAGTTTAGCATGAATTTTGCCGACTCAATCTCTACGATGCTCAATAAACAGAAATTGTGTTATCGTAACAGTTTCGCAGAATTTATATTGTTGGATTATATTAAAATTTTAAACCATAACATTATATATAATAGTGGCTATAGAAGCGGATATTATTATCCGCGCTTTATTAGTAAGATTCTCACATATAATTATAAGCGAATCATTGTTAAGATTCTAGGGATTGATTTTGAAATAGAATTGAATTCTCTAAAATTAAGAAAAATTGAGGAAAATAAAAAAACCTATAAAAAAGTCGAATATATGCTGTGGAATATTGAAGATATTCTTGAATTACACAATAGTATCAAATGTGAGTAAAAGAATATTACACAAATCTTTATAAATATATATTTTTTATATTTGCAATAAATAATAAAAATTGATATGATAGGCTTTTATATTGTATATTAACTAATCTACTGATAAGCGCGATGTTCGAATGCTATATGAATGAAATTATACATGAAAGCATATATGATTATTGCGATGTGATATATGAAAATATTTGTTATAATAATAATAATTGTCATGATAATTACAATATTTTACAAAATGATTTATATAAATTTATTGAAAATGAAATTGAAAAAATGAGCATATATGATATTAACAATATCCTTATGTCTTATGGTATTGATAATGCTTATAAATATTATCTTGAAACTAATACAAATGCTCTAAATGATATTAAGAATAGTGATAGTATTACTAAAACGCTCGTTAATCATCTAATAGTATCTTCATTTGAAATAAGATAACATACTCTATATCTTCATTACACCTTTGGACATTTATTTTAATTTATATAATATTTTTTCAATGTCATTATAATATGATTCATTATAATCGCTATAATATATTCCATTAGATGTTTTTTTATCTGTCGGATATTTATGTATTTTATCGGCTCTTTTCATAGTATATTCTACAATTTCCCCTATTACTGATATGTTATTTTCAGTTAATAATATATTACCTATAGTTTTAATATATTCAGCATTCTTATAATTTTTAAGAAAATTTATCTTATTATTATATATTATATTATCTACTTGTTTCTCATTTATCTTATCTACTTGTTTCTCATTTATATTATCTAATAATATATATTTATTTTTACTTAATATATCTAATAACATCCAAGCAATTGCTTGGAGATCATCCATATAATCAATTACAAATGTTTTATGCTGCATTATAGACATATAATAAGGCGTCCCGTGTATACCCTTATATTCTTTTAAACTCCTCTCATTTATAATATTAAACACATTTGTTGATAATCCAAAATCTATAATTTTAATTTTATTTATAGTATTATCTGTAAAAACTATATTATCTGGTTTAATATCTCTATGGACAATTGATATATTTTTATTTAAATTACAATTATGCATAGAATTTAATGCCTTCAAAATCAATATAAATATATCTCGTATAATTAATATATTTTCTTCATATTTTAATGATGTCAAATCTTTTCCTAAATATTCAGATACTAACACATATCTTTCAATGTCTCCTTCGACAAGTTCATTTATATATCCGTAAGCATATATTTTTGATACAATAGCATTAGCACAATTAATATTCAATAATTTCATAATATAATGTTCTGTAGTTATTTGATACTTAATATCTATTTTTCTATATTCAAATTTATCAGGAATTTTAGGCTGTATCTTTACAACAACATTAGAACCTTTTGTAGTTCCTTCAATCACTTCGCCAATATACAATAATGTTTCTACATTTATATATAATACATTTATTATTTTAATTTTAATCGGTTTATAATATATATCATTCATAATTATAATATCATCTAAAAATAATTGCGACAATCTCATGATATATTTTATAATATTAGATTTTTTTTTCTTATATTTATTAATTATTTTATTTAATTTTTCTTCAAATTTATTATCTGAAACGCGTTTAGTATTAAAAGGTAAATAATCTATATCTATATCTTCATTATATATTTTCTCAATCTTTTTAGGTTTAATATAAGTTTTTTTAGAGGATTTAAATGTTTTTGATACTACAGATATATTTTTAGGTATATCTACAATATCATACTTTATTTCAGGTATTATGTTTGAATCGCTTTTAGAGGATTTAAATGATTTTGATACTACAGATATATTTTTAGGTATATCTACAATATCGTACTTTATTTCAGGTATTATGTTTGAATCGCTTTTAGAGGATTTAAATGATTTTGATACTACAGATATATTTTTAGGTATATCTGTAGTATCATACTTTATTTCAGGTATTATGTTTGAATCGCTTTTAGAGGATTTAAATGATTTTGATACTACAGATATATTTTTAGGTATATCTACAATATCATACTTTATTTCAGGTATTATGTTCGAATCGCTTTTAGAGGATTTAAATGATTTTGATACTACAGATATATTTTTAGGTATATCTACAATATCATACTTTATTTCAGGTATTATGTTTGAATCGCTTTTAGAGGATTTAAATGATTTTGATATGTGTTCAGGTTCATCTTTGTTATTTTTATGAATATTCGCATAAATATTTGTTATATTTTTCATAGGTAAACATTTTAAATAATTTCTATAATTAATATTATCATAATATGTATTATTAATAATATTTAAGAAATATTCATTTGTATTATTATTGAAATGTTTGCTTAATATTTTGACATAAAATATTTTATTTTCCTTATTTAAATTTTTATCACTTAATTCATCGCCTATTTTTTGATATATTTTAACTAAGTCTTTTTTCAATAAACATAATAAATATTTATTATAATTAATTTTATCAATATTAATATTATCTATAAAATATTTTGAATTATAATTCTTAAAATGTATTATCAATAAAGCTATAATATCACTTTTCTTCATAATATTATTTATAGTTCTTATTTATATATATATAAATAAATATTTATTGAATTCTATTAGAAATAATATGCCTATTTTTAATTATTTGCCAAAAAAATTGATAGATATTTTTAACATATAAATTATCCAGATAATGGACGGCGCTCTTGTAGCCCAAATTGTATTTGCTAATGAGATAGCATTCAAAGGCATTAACGACTCCACGAAATGTCAGATGATATACAAGGTTTGTAAGGCAGTAAAGGAAAATCAACACATTTCTGATGTAATCAGCAAAAATCGTGCAGAACTGTATGCGATTAACATATTCAACTGTTTATATCAAAAGTCTAAAAATATCCAATCAGTAGAAGAAAAGCAATCAGAAGATAATACTAAAGAGTTCGGTGTTAAGATTACAAAAGAAATAATGATTATGCTTAATAAGCAGTCCGAGAAGTTTTTGTGCTATTTTGTTGATTATATAATTAGTGATTATACAGAAACACTGATTAATTGTTGGCAATACAATAATGGTCTTGGAAATATCTATAATAATAAACAACACATATCTTTCATATTATACAATTACAAGATGATTGTTAATATTCTCGGCATTAATTGCTGTATCAATTTAGAACAAAGTATAATATGTGCAAAGTTCAAAAAAATCATAAAAACGAGGCTATCGCAAGGATGGCTTATTGATGATATTCTCAAAATGCACAATGAAATCAATATTGATTAGTCTGTATTGATTTCATATATTTGTGCGCACATCAATGCTTTTGCAAGATACCGCATATTATATAAGATGCTTATTATATTAGTTTTATTGTATCTTCTTATGAAATTAGATAATAACATATTCTTTATCTTCTTCACATATCTCTAAACGTATTTTCTTATTATATTCATCTTTTACTTTTTCAACTGTCGTTTTATTTTCTAAATTATAAAACGTGTTCCCTATTTTAATTAATCTACAGCCATTTT
>Ga0209355_1000995_pt1 | contig 16409 bp, 15 predicted proteins | sample LauGreSBDMM110SN_3_FD_187563 | JGI IMG/M metagenome (GOLD analysis project Ga0209355, IMG submission 187563) | Freshwater lake microbial communities from Lake Michigan, USA - Sp13.BD.MM110.SN (SPAdes) (version 2) | ecosystem: Environmental > Aquatic > Freshwater > Lake | place: Lake Michigan...
GTTATCAGTTGTTAACGACTTCACATACTCTGTGCATCTCTACCGCTTGGTCGTTTCAGGCATTCGATTGGTTTGTCTAATGGATACATATACGTTACCTTTTACAAGTAGTCACAAAAGCAGTCAACAAAAAGATATTGAGATAGCCGTCTCGCGATGGCACGACTACAAATTTGGTTGAATTGAAAGGACTTAAACATGGCCCTCACACGCGACCTCAGACAAACCATCACCGCCCGCGTTCAATCCGAGCCGGCCTACGCCCGCGCTTTGTTGCAGCAAGCCACCAGCTTGTTGATGCAAGGTGAGCCGCATACGGCCAAATTGATGTTGCGTGATTTGGTGAATGCGTCCATCGGTTTTGAGCAACTCGCCCGCGACATGGACAAGCCTGCTAAAAGTCTGCACCGCATGTTGTCTGCCGCCGGTATCCCCACGCTCAGCCATGTGTCGGCTATGTTGGCGGCTATTGCGGCTTACTTAGGCGTTGAAATACAGACCAAGGTCAAACTAAAGAAAAGCATTTACCAGACTCTCATGGGATTGCGTGAGAAATGGCCACCGCAAGATGACAGCGGGCTGGGGAATGCCTCTAAAGCCGATTGATCTGCCCGATAGTCGATAGTAGCTATCTTTTACGGTAAATACATATAAGATATGCGCATAGTTTAATGCGCACAAATTAACCATGCCTTCAACCCTAAACGCAACCCCAACACCATTTCCGCCAACCGTTTCCAGTGCAAAAAGGGCTACCAATCTGACGCTCAGTGCCTATGTGCTGGATGAAGCCAAGCGCTTGAAGTTGAATGTGTCTCAGATTTGTGATGCTCATTTGAAAGAATACGTCAAGAAAGAGCTGTCACGCCGTTGGCGCGAAGAGCACGCGGACTTTGTGACCGCCTATAACCTGACAGTCGCGCAAGAGGGTTTGCCGCTGGATGAATGGAGAACCTTTTGATGGCCAGGTTTGATGTTTATCCAAACCCAAGTTCATCAGCCGTTACAACGCCGTATCTGCTCGATGTGCAAAGTGACTTATTCGATGGCTTTGACACAAGAATGGTTATCCCTCTTCGGGTGCATAGTGCATTTGCCAAAGTGAAATTGCCCGAACGTTTAATGCCCATGTTTACAGTCAAAGGCAAAAAACTGGTTTTGGAAACTCCCAAAATGGCAGCTGTACCTACTCGGATACTGAAACAACCTGTCGCCACTTTGCTAGATCAACAGACTACCGTGGTCACAGCTTTAGATTTTTTGTTCAATGGCTATTGAGTTTGATCAGTAGCACCCTGACACACATCCACCCACTGCCCCTGCGTCACTTGCTCAAGTAACTCCACCGATATCCGCACCGCGCTATTGACCGAGCCCGCCGCTGGCAACACCTCGTCATAGGCTTTCAAAGACACATCCAAATAAACAGGCAGTGGCCGCGCCAAACCAAACGGGCACACACCGCCCACCGGGTGGCCGGTGATATCAGCCACCACCTCAGGCGACAACATCTTGCCTTTGCCTAATGCGCTTTTGAATTTCAGGTTGTCTATGCGCGCGTCGCCGCGTGCCACCACCAACACATCGCGGCCATCGCTTAACCGAAACGCCAGCGTCTTGGCGATGCGCCCGGGTTCCACGCCGTGCGCAACTGCGGCCAGCGCTACGGTGGCGGTATTGGCCTCGGTTTCCAGAATCGGCATATCGAGTTGCAATGACTGAAAAAATGCTTGAACGGAAGACAGGCTCATGGTAGCTAGGTGTGTGGCGGTTAACATGATTCTCATCTATCCGTTCAAGGCCTCGCCATGACCTCCGACACCACACCGATAGCCAGCATCGAACAGCGCCTGGACGCCATTCAAACTGTGCTGCAACGCCAAGGCATGCAGCCTGCCGAATTCATAAACACGTTTGACGAACTCGCGCACGAGCATTGGGTGCCCGCCAATGGCGCAGGTTTGGTGGCGCGCGCCTGGACCGACCCGACGTTTAAGCAATTGCTGCTGACTGATGGCATGGCCGCGATCAGCGAAGCAGGTTTGAGCATGCCTGTGCACCACCGGCATTTCGTCGTGCTGGAAAACACAGTCGATATTCACAACGTGATTTGCTGCACCCTGTGTTCATGCACCGCGTTCACCATCATCGGCTTGCCGCCGGACTGGTACAAAGACCTGGCTTACCGCTCGCGCGTGGTGCGCGAGGCGCGCACGGTGTTACGCGAAATGGGCTTGGACTTGCCTGCGCACACGCAAATCCGTGTCTGGGACACGACCGCTGACACGCGCTACATGGTGATGCCGCAGCGTCCGGCTGGCACTGACGGTTTGTCGGTAGATCAACTCACCGCACTCATCAGCAAGGACGCGCTGATTGGCGTGGCCCTTATTTAAAGGAACACTCATGGACGGTATGCACGACTTGGGCGGCAAACAAGGTTTCGGCAAGGTGCTGCACGGCCGCGACGCGGTGGTGTTTCACGCCGACTGGGAAGTGCGGGCCAACGCCTTGTACAGCCTGGCAGTGAAAAGCGGTGTGTTCAACATGGACGAATACCGCCACGCCATCGAGCGCATGACGCCGCAGCATTACCTCACAGCCAGCTATTACGAACGCTCACTCACCAGCTTGGCTACGCTGTGCGTGGAAAAAGGTTTGGTCACGCACGAAGAACTGGCGCAACTCGCAGGCGGCGCGTACCCGCTGTCCATGCCCGTGGCTGCGGGGCGCGGTAACCATGCCAATCGCACCGCGTTTGTGCCCGGCGATCAGGTGCGTGTACGCGACGAGCATGTGGCTGGTCATGTGCGGTTGCCCGGCTACATACGCGGCAAACACGGCGTGGTGATCAGCCAATCACCTGCCTATCCGTTTCCGGATGCGCACGGCCATGGCTTGCATGCCGAGGATGAACCCACTTACGACGTGCGTTTTGAAGCTGCGCATTTGTGGCCGCAAGGCGCAGAAGCCGCGCAAGTGCATGTGGCCGTGTTTGAAAGTTATTTGGAGTTGAACGTATGAAAGACACAGACAGCACCTTGGCGCAATTCGACCAAGCTGGTGCCGAGCGCTTGGAAAAAATTTACCTCACTCCGGATGTGGTTCAACAGCGAGAGCAGATTTTTCAGCTGCTGGATGTCAAACCCGGCATGCAGGCTTTAGACATTGGTTGCGGCCCGGGCCTGACAACGCTTGCACTGGCGGAATCCGTGGGTAATGCCGTGGGTAATGCTGGTCATGTGGACGCGATTGATATCGCGCCGCCTATGTTGGCCATGGCCGCGCGCCGTTGCAGCATGCATAGCCAAGTGAAATTTCACCAAGCGGATATTTTGCAGATGCCGTTTGCAGAAGCTACGTTTGATGTGGCGCTGGCCACGCAGGTGTATGAATATGTGACTGACATTGATGACGCTTTACGCGAACTCTGGCGGGTGATGAAGCCCGGCGCGCAGGTGTTGCTGGTGGATACCGACTGGGAGTCTTGCGTCTGGGCTTGCCGGGACGAAGCCCGTATGCGCCGCATCATGCAAGGCTGGAGCCAACATATTCCGCACCCGCAACTGCCGCGCAGCTTGAGACAGCGTTTGCAGCGCGCAGGCTTTGCAGACGTGCAAGCCCACACCATTCCATTGATGAACATGGCTTGCAGCCCTGACACGTTCAGCGGCGGCATGATGGGGTTTATCGCTAACTTTGTCGGCGGTTTGCCCGATTTCGGGCCGCAGCTGGCAGCCGATTGGCAAGCCGATGTGCGCACTATGGAAGACGCAGGCGGTTATTTCTTCAGCATCAGCCGTTATGTGTTTGTGGCGCGCAAACCTTGATGCGTTTTCCAGCGCCGGTAGAGCCACCACACGATCGCCATGTTCAACGCGTTCCATGCCACGCCGTTGATGAAAGCCGCATCGTAGGAACCGCTGACATCAAAAATTTTGCCGGACAACCAACCGCCCAGCGCCATACCGACCAGCGACGCCATGATGATGGTGCCGGTACTGGCCCCCACATTGGCAGAGGGAAAATGCTCGCGCACGATGATGGCGTAGGACGGCACGATACCGCCTTGGAACAAGCCGAATAGGGCCGACACCACATACAGCGGCACCAGCCCGTCAAACGGCAAAAACATCAACAGCGCAATGCCTTGCAACACCGAGCCCAACAACAAGGTGCGTATGCCGCCAATGCGGTCGCATATCGCGCCCGACACCAAGCGGCTGACGATGCCGCAGGCCAGCATCAGCGACAGCATTTCCGCGCCGCGTGCCGCGCCAAAGCCTAAGTCGCTGCAATAGGCCACGATATGCACTTGCGGCATGGCCATGGCCACACAGCAACCGACAGCCGCCAGACTAAGCAACCATTGCGCTTGCGGTACCGACAAACCGAACGGCCGGTCTGAAGCCACTACGCCGGTGTGGCTCACCGGAGCGTGTTGCAACTGCGGCGGGCGCTCGCGCATGCGCAACGCCAGTAAGGCCATGCCGAGTCCGCAAAACACGCCGATGCAAATGTAGGTGCTGCGCCAACCGATGTTCATCACACCCCACTGCGCGATCGGCGGCCACAAGGTGCCTGCCAAATAATTGCCGCTGGCACACACCGCCACGGCGATGCCGCGCCGCTTGTTCCACCATTGACCGGTGTCAGCCAGCAGCGGCGCAAACGTGGACGCAATACCGAGCAAACCCAGCAGGCCTTGCGCCAATGCAAAACCGATGATGCCGCCCGACATCCCTGCCCAGACAAAACCGCCGGTGACGCCTGCCGCGCCTATGGCCAGCACCCGCGCGATGCCAAAGCGGTCCGCCCAACGGCCTAACCACATGCCGCCGAAACCAAAGCCCAACATGCACAAGGTGTAGGGTATGGATGCATCCGCACGGCTGATACCGAACTCGGTTTGTACCGTCGGCAGTACCACCGACACCGCGTACATGCCGCTGTTGCCCAGCAGCATGAGCAGCAAGGTGGTCAGCAATCGCCACGCGGCTTTGCGTGAATCAATGTCGGCGGGGGTGGCGTAGATGAGGCTCATATGATTTATTCAGTGACTGACAACTGCTTCAAGCCTGATTGAACTGCAAAGCCGCCAAACTGGCATACAAACCGCCTTTGGCCACCAACTCTGCATGCGTTCCTTGCTCTACCAACGTGCCGTGGTCCAGCACCCAAATCACATCGGCTTGTTGCACGGTCGCCAAACGGTGGGCAATGACCAAGGTGGTGCGGCCTTGCATGGCTTTTTCCAAAGCGGCTTGCACCATGCGTTCGCTGTGCGCGTCCAGCGCGCTGGTGGCTTCGTCCAACAACAACAGCGGCGGGTTTTTTAACATGGCGCGGGCAATGGCAATGCGCTGGCGTTGCCCACCCGAGAGGCGCACGCCTTTTTCACCCAGAAAGGTGTCGTAGCCTTGAGGCAGTTGCACAATGAATTCATCGGCGAACGCAGCTTGGGCGGCGGCCAGCACTTCCTCGTCGGTTGCCTCTGGTTTGCCATAGCGGATGTTGTCCATGGCGCTGCCCGAAAAAATCACCGGCTCTTGCGGAACGATACCTATGCGCAAACGCAGATCGTGCAGCGACATGTCTTGTATGGCCACGCCATCCAACACAATCCGCCCGGCCTGCGGGTCGTAAAAACGCAGCAGCAAACCGAACAGCGTGGTTTTGCCGGCACCACTGGGCCCGACCACGGCAATGGTTTGACCCGGGTGAATCTCGCCGTTGAGTCCGGCCAAGGCCAGGGTTTGCGGCCGCGACGGGTAATGAAAATCCAGCGCTTGCAGTGACACAGAAGAACCGCTTTCAGGCCAAGGTGCTTGTTGGGGCTGCGCGGGCGAGCTAACCACCGAACGTGTGTTGAGCAATTCCATCAAACGCTCGGTGGCACCGGCGGCGCGCAGCAAATCGCCGTAGACCTCGCCGAGCACGGCGAACGCACTGGCCAGCAAAATCACATAGACCACGGTTTGGCCGAGTTCACCGGCGCTCATGCTGCCGTCGCTCACCGCCATGGTTCCCTGGTACAAGCCCCAGAGCAAGGCCGCGCTGCTGGCCAAAATGATGAAGCCGACCAGCACCGAACGCGCCAAGGCGCGGCGCAGCGAAGTTTTCACAGCCTGCTCGGTGGAGTTAACAAAGCGATTGGCTTCGCGTTTTTCAGCGGTATAGCTTTGCACCACAGGAATCGCGTTCATCACTTCAGCGGCCAGGGCACTGGCGTCGGCCACGCGGTCCTGGCTGGCGCGCGACAAACGGCGCACGCGTCTGCCCAAAGTCACACTGGGCCAGACCACCAGCACCAGCAAGCCAATGACTTGCACCATCAGCATGGGGTGGTTCCATACCAGCATCAACAGCGCACCGGTGCCCATGACCAGGTTGCGTAAGCCCATGGAGAGTGAGGAGCCAACCACGGTTTGTACCAAGGTCGTGTCGTTAGACAAACGCGACAACACTTCGCCGGTTTGCGTGGTTTCGAAAAACGCCGGGCTTTGTTCCAGCACATGACCGTAGACAGCGTTGCGCACATCGGCAGTGATGCGTTCGCCCAGCCAGGTGACGGTGTAAAAACGCGCTGCCGAAAACATTGCCAAAGCTGCCGCCACGCCAAACAATTGCATGAATTGCCCGGCCAAACGCTCGGCGCTGCCCGGCCCGGTCAAGCCTTGGTCTATCAATTGGCGCAACGCCCAGGGAAAGGCCAGCGTGGCCCCGGCGGCCAGCAGCAAAAACAAACCGGCCAAAGCAATGCGCCCTTTGTAGGGTTTGACAAAGGGCAGCAAGCCGGAGAGGGATTGTGGAGAGGCAGTGGGGGTCGGGCTTGGCATGCACGCAGGCGCAGAGTGGAGAAAACTCAGTGTATGCCCAAAGATGACAGCCGTCGCCAGGCAAGGATTTGCCGCAGAAAAGCGCATGCGCTGGCGACATCTCTGTCGTCAGCGCAGCAAATATGTTGCAAGAAAAAAAAGGCGACCGCCCCCGGCGCCACAAGGACGCGCCCTTAAAACCAGGACTGTGAGCGGGGACGGTCTGAAACTTGATTCCCCTGCCCAACAAGAATCGGCCAGTGCCAAAACTTCTTGAGTCCGGTTAGGCGCTTTTTTAAAACATCAGTGGCTGACTTGCAGCACGTGGCTCTTGATACTGCCCTCGTTCACGTTCACCAGTTGCCACAAACGTTGGTGATAAGCCGCCACACTGGGGCGGTGCGCTACCGACACCAGGGCACCGTTTTGGCGCATCACCATCAGCAACAACCGTTCGTAAATGATTTTTTCCGAGGCCTCGTCCAGCGCGCTGGTGGCTTCGTCGGCAAACACCCAACTGGGCTGCTTTAAAAACACCCGCGCCATGGCCAGACGCTGCGCCTCACCGCCTGAGAGTTGCTGGCTCCATTGACCGGTGCTGTCGAGTTGCGAACACAGTTGCGGCAGCAGCGCCAGTTCCAGCGCCTGCTTCATTTGTTCGTCGGTGTAGTCGCTGTTGGCATGCGGGTACAGCAAAGCGTTGCGCAACGTGCCCTCTGGGAAATAGGGTCGCTGGGGAATGAACACCGCGTTGTCCGGTAACACCACGGCGGCGGAAATCGGCAGCGGCTGGCGTTTTTCGTCCCAGCCGCGCACATACGGCCAGATACCGGCCAGCACACGCAGCAAAGTGGATTTGCCGCTGCCTGAGGGACCGCGAATCAACACCGAATCTCCGGGGTTGACCTTGAGCACCACGTCGTCGAGCAAAACTGTGCGGTCCGGCAAGGTGATGGTCAGCGCTGAGGTTTTCAATGCAGCGGGCGAGGGACTGTCAGCGTCCAGCGGTTGTTGCACGGCAAACGAAATGGCCCGCAAGGTTTCCATCTGGTTGGAGAACACGCTCAAACGCTGCGTGGTGGCGGCCCAGGATGCCAGGTTGCTGTAATTGCTGATGATCCAGCTCATGGCATCTTGGACTCTGCCGAAAGCGGAGGAAATCTGCATCAACTCGCCGAGTTGAATGCTGCCGGCAAAGTAACGCGGTGCAGCCACCAGAATAGGAAACACCACTGCCGCTTGGCCGTAGCCCGAGCTGAACCACGTAAAACGCTTTTGCACTTTCAGCAATTGCATGAAATTGTCCAGCACTTGCTTGAAGCGGTGTTGCAGCGACTGGCTTTCGTAGGCCGCTCCACGGTCCATGGCAATCGCTTCGCTGTATTCGCGCACCCGCATCAAGTGATGCCGGAAATTGGCTTCCAACCTTTGCTGCTGGAAATTCAGCGGCGCCATGCGCCGACCCAGGAAATGCCCGATGACGCTGCCGCCTACCGAGTACAGCAAAGCCATCCACACCATGAAACCGGGGATGGTGAACTCGTTCTCACCAATAAAGAAATTGAATCCACCCGACATCATCCACAAAATGCCGACAAAACTGCCCAGCGTGACCAATGCGTCCAGCAAGCCCAGGCTGAGTTCCACCGTACTGGCCGTGAACATTTGTATGTCTTCTTGAATCCGCTGGTCGGGGTTGTCCGAACCGCTCAGACCGTCGTGACCGGCCAGCGACTGGCGCAACTCAATCTGGTAAAAAATCTGGTGCGTGGTCCAGCGTGTCAAAAAGTCGCGCGTCATCCAGGCGCGCCACCTTATTTCAAGCAACTGGGTCAGGTAAAAACGGTAAACCGCCACCACGATGAAAACGGCGGCCAGCATGCCGAACATTTTGAGTTGTTCCCAAAACACCGGCTCGTCGTGGTTTTGCAAAGCGTCATAAAACAGCCGGTTCCAGTCGTTGAACAGCACCAGCACATACACCTGGCCAAGGTTGAGCGCCACACACACAAACAGCAAAGCGCGTGCTGTCCAGCGTTCATCCGAGCGGAAATAAGGCAAGGACAAAGACCAGACTCGGCTTAAATGCGTCCGGGTTTTGTGCCACATGCCTATGAAAGGGTCAAACAATCGCATGAATCGTCAATCTTCTGATAAAGGTGTATTTTGCACTCCGCTGGCGACATGGCCGGACGGCACATGGCGGGCGGCGGATTCGATATGACCGGTTTGGTCGTCAAAAAAGAAGTCAGGCTCGAACTCGCGCAAAAATTCACCCTTGGGCAGGCCGCCCAGAAACATGGCTTCGTCCACTTGGATGTTCCATTGCATCAGCGTGCGGATGGCGCGCTCGTGCGCCGGGGCACTGCGCGCTGTCACCAGCGCCGTGCGTATGCGCACGGCCGGTGTGGCCTCTTGTTGCAAGCGGTGCAGCGCGGCCAGCAGTGGTTTGAACGGACCGGCCGACAACGGTTGCGCCGCCTTGTCTTTTTCGTGTTTTTGGAATGCGTCCAGTCCTTGCGACTGAAACACCCGCTCGGCTTCATCGCTGAACAGCACGGCGTCGCCGTCAAACGCGATCCGTACTTCGTGCGGGTGCGCCTCGGAGGCATGCGCCGAGTGCGGGTACACCTGCGCGGCCGGTACACCGGCGTCGAGTGCGGCGCGCACATCTTTCAAATGGGTGCTTAAAAACAAATTGGCTTTGAGCGGTTGCAAATAACGCCACGGCGATTCGCCGCGCGTGAAGGTGCAGCGGATGATGGGCAGGTCGTAATGCGCGGCAGACTTCATCACGCGCAGGCCGCTGACCGGGTCGTTGCGCGACAAGATCACCACTTCCACCCGCGCGTCACCGGCTTGGTTAAAGGCCAGCAGTTTTTTCACCAGCGAGAACGCCACGCCCGGCAAGGCCGGTTGCTCAAGGCGAGCGAGCTGCAAATCCATGTAGGCGCGGTCGTCGTTTTGCTCGAAGACGCGGTTTTCTTCCTCAAAATTGAACAAGGCCCGCGAAGAAATAGCCACCACCAATTTGCCGTCCAACGTACTTGCCATGGTTTACCTTCATCGCACGAACTGATTGAGTTGAATAATGGGCAGCATGACCGCCAGCACGATCAGCATGACCACCGCCCCCATGGTAACAATCAGCAAAGGCTCCAAGATGGTGGCTAGTTGCATGGCGCGCCGCTGCACCTCTTCGGACAAATGCTTGGCAGCATGTTGCAGCATTTGCGGCAATTGGCCGGTTTGCTCGCCCAGCCGCGCGAACATGGACAACAGGCCGGGCAGCCGCTTGTTTTGCGACAGCGCACTGGCCAGCGGTGCGCCCTCGCGCACCAGTTCTATTGCCTGCATGGCGTTGGCCCGCAAAGCGGTGTTGGACAAGGTCTGCGCCGCCGTTTGCAAAGCTTTCAACATGGGTACACCAGCGCCGACCAGCAGCGCCAGCGTGCCGGCAAAGCGCGCCGCGTTATAGCCCAGGCTTAAGCGGCCCAACAGCGGCAGGCGCAGCCAGGCGGCGTCAAACTGTTCCCGGAACTCGGCCTGACGCAAGGCCAGTTTCAGCAACAGAAAACCCATGACGCTCGCCACCAGTAACCACAGCCACAGCGCCTGTACCCAACTGCTGAGCGTGAGCATGACCACGGTCAGCCAAGGCAGGCTGCGTTGCGTGCTGGTGAACACTTGCGCGACTTGCGGCACCACGTAGGCCAGCAAAAACACCACGATCAGCAGCGCCACACCACTGACGATGGCCGGGTACAGCGAGGCGGCCAGCAGCTTGGCGCGCATCTGGTGCGCGGCTTCCAAGTCCTCGGCGAGTTGCAACAGCACTTGCGCCAAACGGCCGCTTTGCTCGCCCGAGCCTATGACCGCCACATACAGTGCGTCGAATTCGCACGGGTGCATGGCCAGCGCCTGCGCCAGCGGCGCGCCGGCGTTCACCTCAGAGCGCACCTGGGCCAACAAATCGCGTTTGGCCGGTGTGTCGGCCTCTTCGCTGAGCGCGCTCAGCGTGCGCTCTAACGGTAGCCCGGCGGCCACCAGGCTGGCCAGTTGACGTGTCCACACCACCAGATCGGTGCGGCTGAACACGCGCGCCTGCCACAGCACGATATCGCCTTTGATGGCTGTTTTGCTGACGCTGACGGCTTGCAGCTTGACGGGGATCAGCGCTTGCTGGCGCAACAGACTGCGCGCGGCGCGTTCGGATTCGGCATCTATCACGCCTTGGCGGCTGCGGCCTTCGGCACTGATGGCCTCATAGGTATAGGCAGGCATGGGCTTAGTTGCGGGTCACGCGCAACAGCTCTTGCGCCGAGGTGATACCGAGTTGCACCAAACGCTGCCCGTCGTCACGCAAACTCTGCATGCCGCGTTGTTGAGCGGCCTGGCGCAACAGCGGTTCACCCGAGCGGTCGTGGATCAGGTGCCGCACAGCATCGTCCACCGTCAGCAATTCGAAAATGCCGGTGCGGCCCTGGTAGCCGGTGCTGCCGCAGACATCACAGCCAATGCCTGCGCAATGCGTGCACAGCTTGCGCACCAGCCGCTGCGCCAGCACGCCGAGCAAGGACGAGCTGAGCAAAAACGGTTCTATGCCCATGTCGGTCAAACGCGTGACCGCGCTGACCGCGTCGTTGGTGTGCAAGGTGGCCAACACCAGGTGGCCGGTCAGCGAGGCCTGTACCGCGATTTGCGCAGTTTCGTGGTCGCGGATTTCGCCGATCATGATGATGTCCGGGTCCTGGCGCAGGATGGCGCGCAGCGCCTTGGCGAAGTCCAAATCGATTTTCGGATTCACCTGGGTCTGGCCGACACCGGCGAGTTCATACTCGATCGGGTCTTCCACCGTCATGATGTTGGCGTGCGCCGCGTCCAGCATTTGCAGCGCCGCGTACAAGGTGGTGGTTTTGCCCGAGCCGGTCGGGCCGGTGACCAGCACAATGCCGTGCGGTTGCTGCACCAGTTGTTGAAACTGCTGCAAGGTTTGTCCTTGCATGCCCACAGCTTGTAAGGTCAAGCGGCTCTCACTTTTGTCCAGTAAACGCAGCACCGCGCGTTCGCCGTGCGCGCCCGGCAGCGTGGACACGCGCACATCGATGGCACGCTGGCCCAAGCGCAAGGAAATGCGGCCGTCTTGCGGCAAACGTTTTTCGGCAATGTCCAGATCGGCCATGATTTTCAAACGCGAAATCAGCGCCGCGTGCAGCGCCCGGTGCGGGCTGACCACTTCGCGCAGCGAGCCGTCGATGCGAAAGCGCACGCTGGAATGGCGCTCGTAGGCTTCTATGTGTATGTCGCTGGCGCCGTCGCGCGCGGCTTGCATCAGCAAGGCGTTCAACATGCGAATGATGGGCGCGTCAGCCGAGGCCTCCAGCAAATCTTCCACGGCGGGTAATTCTTGCATCATGCGCGCCAGATCGGCCTCGCCCTCGACCTCGCTCATCACCAGCGCGGCGCTGGATTCGGCCCCGGCATAACTGGCGCTGATACGCTGCGCCAGCGTGCCGGCATCGGTTTGCTGGAAATGCTGCACATCATGGCAGCGCAGCACCTCGCTCCATGCGCCCGGCGGCGGCGCATCGTGGTGCCACAGCGTCAGCTGTTGGCCGTCGTCTTCCAGCAGCAACTGGTGGCTGCGGGCAAACGCGTAGGGCAAAGGGTGCCGCAGTGGATGGCGCATCTTCATCGGCCCCGTTCCAGCGGCACAGGCTTGAGCTGCGTCGGCGGCTTCACCGGTTGCGCCGGGTCGCTGCTGCCCGGCAGCGGCGGCAGCACCTGGTCGTTAGGCACCGGCAATGCGGGTGTGCCGGGTTTGAGTGATTCGGTTTGCAAGCCTTGCATCTCGCGGTAGCGGCCGTTAGATAAGACCTCGGCGCTGACATCGTCGCGCACCACCACCGGGCGCAAAAACACCAGCAAATTGGTCTTGCTGCGGCTGCGGCTTTCACTGCGGAACAGGCCGCCGACCAGCGGCAAATCTCCCAGCCCCGGCACCTGCTGGCGGTTGTCTGTGAAGGTGTCGGACAGCAAGCCGCCCAGCACTACCACCGAGCCATCAGCGACCACGATGTTAGATTCAATCGAACGCTTGTTGGTGATCAAGCCGTCGGTGGTTTTCTTCGAGGTGTCTATGCTGGACACCTCCTGAAATATGCTCATCTTCACCGCGCCGGCGTCGTTGATTTGCGGCTTGACTTTCAGCGTCAAACCCACATCCTTGCGCTCCACCGTTTGAAACGGGTTGACCGCGCCGCTGGCAGCGTTATTGTTGTTGGTGTACTGGCCTGTGACAAAAGGCACGTTCTGGCCGACCACGATCTTGGCCTCTTCGTTGTCCAAGGTCAGCAGCGATGGCCGCGACAAGATGTTGCTGCCGCCGTTGGATTGCAGGAAATTGGCCAGCGCCGTCATGATGGTGGAGCCACCTATGTTGCGCGCCGTGCCTATGTTCAAACCTGCGCCTGGCAGCGTTTTGCCGTTGGCGGTGCTGATGCTGAGCAAATTGTTGGCACCGAAATTGGTGCCCAGCACAGCGATATTGCCGCCCGCGCTGCCGACGGCGTTTTGCCACTGAATGCCGAACTGCGCTTCTTTGGACGAATCGACTTCGACGATCAGGCTTTCCACCAACACCTGGGCACGTCGCTGGTCCAGTGAATCGATGACGGCACGCAACTGGCGAAACTGCGGCTCGGCCGCGGTGATGACCAGCGAATTCGTCGCCGTGTCGGCCTGAATCTGGCCGCCGGTGGTCGGCTGGCTGATCGCAGACGCTGTGTTGACCGCGCCCGGTGCGCTGCTGATGGAAGTAGCCGTCGCCGCGTTGTTACCGGCCATGGCCGCACGCAAAGTATTGGCCAGTTTGGTGGCGTCGGCATTTTTCAAATACACCACGTGTATGTTGCCGCTGGCTAACTCGCTGGCCGGGCGGTCAAGCTTATCAATCAGGCTGCGCACCTGGGCCTGGCGCGCCGGGTTGGCGGTGCGCAAAATGATGGCGTTACTGCGCGGCTCGGCCTGTATGCTGGTTTTGAAACCGGTGTCGGCTTGCCCGGCACCGGCGGCACCCGCTGCACCGCCATCCACCAGTTTGTTCAGCAACGCCACCAAGTCGGCGGCCAGCGTGTGCTGCAAAGGAATGATTTCCACATCGGTGGCGTTGGCCACGTCCAGCGATGCAATGATGCGCGCCATGCGTTGCAGATTGTCGGCGTAGTCGGTGATCACCAGCGCATTGCTGCCCGGCGTCACATTGATCGTGTTGTTCGGGCTGATGAGAGGGCGCAGCACAGCGACCAGGTTGTTGGCGTTTTCGTGGTTGAGCTTGAAGATTTGCGTCATCACTTGCGCGTTGTTCGGCGTGCCGCTGGACGGCACCACCGCGGTCTGGCCGCCTTGCAGTTTGGCCTCGGCCTCGGGCACCAGTTTGTACAAGCCCTGGGTTTCGATGACCGCAAATCCTTGCAACCGCAGCACCGCTAAAAACTGGTTCCAGGCCACGGACGCGGGCACCGGTTTCTCAGTCGTCAGCGACAGCGTGCCTTTGACGCGCGGGTCGACCACCAGCGTGCGACGCGTCAAACCGGCCAGGGTGCGGGCCACGGCTTCGATGTCGGCGTTGACAAAGTTCAGCGTGATCGAGTTTTCCGCTTCTGCCTTGGGCTTGACCGGGCGTGGCACCGGTTTGTTTTTATCGGCTGCCAGCGTTGGCCAAGCTGAGAACAGCATGGCGGTCAGCAGGCAACAAAGGGTGGCGTGTCGTCGCAACATGTTCATCCCAGTTTCAAAATGGTTTTATCGCCGGCGCGTTGACCCAGCACGCCCAGCAGGTTGTTGAGTGCGCTCTCGTGGCCGGGCTTCGCCCGCGCTTCGCCCAAAAAACTGAAGCGCCCGGCCTGCCAACTGCCTCTTCCCTCCAGCAACAAACGTCCGTCACGCGTGTTGAGCGTCAGCACAGGCGCGGTACCGGCTTGCAGCTGCAATACATAGGTGCCCAGCGGTTTGAGGGTGGACAGACCAGAGCTGAGCTCGCGCAACTCCAGGCTGGCTTCGCCGCTGAGTTGCCATTCGCCGCCGGACCAGCGGCCTTGCAAACGGCGGCTGTTGAGCGCCAGCAGGCCTTGCAAATCCATGGTGTTCCATGGCGCACCCAGACCGGACAGCCATTGCGCCGGCCACACCGAATCGGCGCGGGCAAGCCTTATGTTCAAACCTTGCCAATCGGCATGCAATTGCAATTGCACCGTTTGGCTGGTGCAGCAATCGGCTTGCAAATCCAGCGACATGCCCGCATTCCACAGCGGGCGCAGTTGCCAATGCACGCGCTGCGGCAAAGCCAGCGCATCGCGTCCGCCGCTGCCCGAAGCCAACACCCATTGCGCACTGCCGTTCCAGACGGTGCCGCGCACCTGGCGCAATTGCACATGCTGGTTTGACAAGCTTTGCACCGCTTGCGCCAGCCATTGCGCCGGGGCAAACCACAACAACGCCAATATGCCGCCACACAGCAGCGCCCACAACATGCGGGTTTGGCTGGAATGAAAGTTGTTCATCACGTGCTCAGCGTTTGGCGGGCAGCGACAGCACCAGCTGACCTTCCCAATGGCCTTGGCGGAATTGCCAATGCGCTTTCACAGCGCGCGACTGCGCTTGGGTGCGCGCCAGCATGATGAAATCGGCCAGCGCTTGCGGCGAAGCGGATTTGAATTCGATGCTGACCTGGTCGGTTTGCAGATTCACCCGGGTGTCCGGCCCGAGCGTCGCGGCCAGTGTTTGCAGTTGTTGCAAAGCGGCATCGGCGCCGGCCTGCGTTTGTGAGCTCAAGCGTTTGGCTTCTTGTTGCAGGGTTTGCATCTCGGCCAGTTGGCGATCCAGCGTTGCCTGGCGGCTGTCGCTCATCGACCACACCTGCAAGCCGGGTGCCACGCCCATGCGCCAGACCAGCAACACGCCCACCAACAACAAGGCCGCGCGTATGCCGGTTTGCTCGCGCGGGCTACGTTGCGCCAGCCAATCATGAAACATGCTCAGTTTCATGGCGTTTTCCCGCTGCGCAAAACCGCGATGCGGCCTTGCACTTGCCATTGGTAGTTGTGAGTTGACCAGGGCACGCCAGCCAGTTGTTGTGCGCTGATCTCGGACAAACCGCCTAAGCGCAATTCGCCGCGTTGGTAATCCACAATTTCCGGTGCAGCGCCTTCAGGCCAGTGCGCGGCCAGCGCCAGCAGCATGCTTTCCAAATCGCTGTCGTTCAATTGCCCGGCTTGTTGACGCAAGGTTTGCAGTTCGCGGCGCATTTGCTGCACCGGGTCAATCACCGTCGTCACCGCAGGAAAACTTTGTCGAAACAATTGCACCATGGTTTGCTGGCGCTGCGCCCATTGCGATTCCTCTTGCCAGGCCCATACGTTCAAGCCTATGAGTTGCACCAGCAACAAGGCCAGCAGACTGCGGCGGGCGCTGCGCCAGGACGGCGCAAACCAGAGCTTGCGCGACGCTTGTTGCAAGCGACGCCAGCCGCGCAATCGGCGGTTCTGCGCCCATTCGTCCTGCGCCATGTCCCAGCCGGATTGCGTGGCCAGC
>Ga0209355_1001007_pt1 | contig 16313 bp, 13 predicted proteins | sample LauGreSBDMM110SN_3_FD_187563 | JGI IMG/M metagenome (GOLD analysis project Ga0209355, IMG submission 187563) | Freshwater lake microbial communities from Lake Michigan, USA - Sp13.BD.MM110.SN (SPAdes) (version 2) | ecosystem: Environmental > Aquatic > Freshwater > Lake | place: Lake Michigan...
AGGTACGATTACAATACATGAATTAGATTTTTTAATTAAAATAGAAAAAGATTTAATTGTAAAAAAAGCTTTAAAAAAAATATTAAATAATAAGAATATAATTAAGTTTTTAGTATAATTTTATATAAAATTTATTCAATAGTTGTATTTAATTGTGTAGTAGATGATAAAAAATCCAATCTATATTGATGGATATTGAATACTTACTGTAAAACGAATTCCCCATGACCCGCCCCCACTGTCTATACCCCAAGCAATAAAAGCATTTTTTACCGAAGCCATATTTGCATAATAAGCAGTAACTTCATTGTTAAATCTTAATTGTGATTCGGCACCAGCAGCGACAGGTCCAGTTGTAGGTTTTATTGAACTACTCCATCGAATTGTTTGTGAGCCAACTCTTTGATTTGCCCATGTTTCACTTAATATATTACCTGCAATAGTTATACCTCCCTGAGTTTGATAACTATCATATAATAAAAATCTTATTTGTGGTGTTTTTACCACTGTACCTTTATTAATAACATACGAAACAATAACAATACGTGCATTCGTTGGAAGACCAGCTGGTATTTGAATGTAAGAGTAATTATAAATAAATCTGGTTCCACTACCAACTGCTGTAACACTACCAGATGATATATGGAATTTAAATTGGTCATTACTTACCAAATAAGGAGATATAGTATTGTCCCATGGAACTTCTGTAGAATTAAAAATATTTTTTTTTGCATTTGCTCTAAAATAATCAATTGAATTTACAAAAGCACTTTTTTTTAAAAATATACTATTATTTAATGAAGTAAAACTTATATTATTCTGTTCTGGGGGTGTTTCCGCAAATGTATAGGATGATGCTATTGTATAAATACTTAATGGATTTATAACATTTAATTGATTTGTAGAACTCGTTAATGTTGAGCCTCCATAATTATTCGCACCAGATGGATAACTTGGTCCAGAAGGATTTGTTGGTGAAGATGGACCCGATGGACCCGATGGACCTGATGGACCCGATGGACCTGATGGACCTGATGGCGATGAAGGACTACTACCCATTTCTATTTAAAACTATATTTTTTTCTTTATTACAATATAATGTTCACAAAACTATATGATTATTTTATACGTAGGAGAATGCATTTAAAAACTATACAAAATATTTTTTCAAAAATAGAAAAACAAATACCTGAATGTTATTATAAAGACAAATTTAAAGCATTTATCAAAAAATATGAAATATGGTCAACAACATTTAATATTAAGGTTGCATGTAATTTTGGAAAAAATACTGATTATAAAGTATTTGAAATTGAAAATTTTTTTTCTGATGAAGTATGTGATTTAGTTATCAAACTTGCAAAGAAAAAAGGAATGGTTGATAGCACTGTTGTAAACGACGAAGGTAAACGAATTATTGATATATCTACACGTAAAAGCAAACAATGTTGGCTTGAAGATTCTGAAAATAATGATATTAATAAAATTTCAGAAACTATAGCGAAATTGTGTAATATTCCAGTTGAACATCAAGAACATCTTCAAGTTGTCTCTTATGAACCAGAATGTTATTATAAACCACATTTTGATGCTTCATACCATCCGAATGTAATTCCTGTTATGAATCATGGTTGCGGACCAAGAATTTATACCTTTATCATTTATTTAAATGAATGCGAAGGAGGTGAAACTGAATTTCCCAAATTAGGAATAAAAATTAAACCTAAAAAAGGCAAGGCTATTTTATTTCAAAATATTGATAATAATTTAGACCTTATTCCAGAATCGATGCATGCTGGATGTCAAGTAACTTCTGGTGTTAAATGGATCGCAAATAAATGGATTCGTGTTTGGCCATTTGAAATTGCAAATATTATTAAATTATATGAACAAAAACAAGAATTTTCTAATTATACTTATTTTGAAAAAATTAAATATTTTATACCTAAATCATTTATTAATTATAAATATATAAAATCACTCATATATCATAATATATTTTGCCGTAATTTTCCATTTGCAATATATAATAAAAATTTTAATATATATGAAATTGATAATTATATATCAGATTCTATATGTAATAATATTTTATATGATAACATAAATATAAATGATTTAGATAATCAAATAACAACTGATTTAAATTCTTTCATTTCCGTACCAACTGAAGATCCTTTTAATCATTTTACTAAGCTAAATATAATAAAAAAATATCATACAGATGGTACTTTAACGATATCACCGTATACAAATGTATATAAAACAAAAGGTATACCTTTATGTTCAATTTATATATTTATAAACGACGATTATATAGGCGGTGCTTTTACATTTCCAAATGTAAATAAAACCATTCAACCTAAAAAAGGTAAAGCTATTATGTTTTTATCAGTTGATAACTCATTAGCATTCGAACCAAACGCATTATGTTGTATTAATTCAATTGAAAATAATAGACAAATAATAATAGAAAAACATATTCAATTACTACCTACTGATTTAAAATTTATATTAGAAGAACCAGATGAATGGGTTCAACGTGTATATACAACACTTAAAGATAATTGTGTTTCAACTAATCAATAGTTATATGATTTTAACATTTTTTAAAAAAATTTATAATAATGCTATATATAAATATTATAAAAAATGGTATGGTATAATACTATTACGTATTTATGTTCTTTTTAGAACATCATCATTTAAAATGGCATATAATCTCGGAAGACAAGATTACGAAGTATTAGAAATTGAAGATTTTTTATCAGAAAAAGAATGTAATCAATTAATAGAATTATCAAAAAATAAAGAACTTATACAAAGTTCAATTTCAAACGATAAAGGAGAAAGAGTTATAGATAATTCGATTCGTCAAAGTGTACAATGTTGGTTATCAAATAATGATAATTCATTAGTTGATATAATTTCAAAACGTATTCAAGAATATATTCCATTACCATTAGAACATCAAGAAGATTTACAAATAGTTAAATATAATACAAATGATTTTTATAAAAAACATTATGATACTCCTTATCATGAATCAGCCATGTCAATATTTAATAAATTTTGTGGACCTCGTGTAGCTACATTTTTAATATATTTAAATGATAATTTTAAAGGCGGTGAAACAGAATTTATTATGATAAATAAAACAATTAAACCTAAAAAGGGTAAGGCTATTTTATTTTATAATATAGATATTAATTTAAATTTAATTCCAGAATCAATTCATGTTGGTAAAAAAATAAATGATGGCGAAAAATGGATAGCAAATAAATGGATTCGTGTTTGGCCTTTTAAACTTAATAAAACTTTTCACATTACTCAAAATGCGTGGATGCTAAATATAAAAAAATGTAATATTTTATAGGAATGACATTTATTAATATAAATAATCATATTGCTTCCATAAATAATAATCTTTCGATATGTGATTCAGCTAAATGTAATAAAATGATAGATATTCTAAATAAAGATATTTTACCATTCATTACCTACAATAGTAACCTTGTATACGGAATTGAATATAGTAGTAATGTATTATATAATGATTACTATGGATGGTATGATATACCATCTACTAATAGTAATATGATATTGATTCCAAATATAATTTATAATACTATTGATATTTCATCTAATCAATATTCATCTGAATTCATTAATTTACCATCATATAATGATTTTATATTACCAGATATATACGCACCAATTTTAAATACACATACTGATAATAGTATTGAAATTATAAAAAAATTAATTTTTTCTTTTAATAATTTTTTATTACCAATATCTTATATACCAGAAAAACCATATTTTGAAGTAACACCATCTAATGATATAATATTACATAGTGATGATTCTGAAAATGAATTAATATTACAACAAACAGTAATAAATATATTACAAGAAATACGAACAACTATCTGGAATAATATTAATTTGCAAGGATTTTATACATTTGATTTACCAAAAACTATTAATATACCATATGATATTACAGTGCAATATATATCAAAAGTATTAATTGAATATTTTGACAAATTAAATAGTATTTAAAATTTTAAATTATTAGATGATAAATGATAATATTTTTTAGAAATAGTGTTGGTTATTTATTTTCATATATTGCTATAATATGTTTATTTATTTCTAATATGTTACATATAAATAAAATAGAAAACTGGTCTCATATTGGTAAGCTTATATATAAACTTTCTAGACATATTGAATATCATCATGATAATATTATTATTTTGCGAAATTTCATGACTGTTGAATGTATTGAATATATACAACAATACATATCTCCATTATATCATAATTATATCGAATCCCTAAACGTTTTTTCTCCAAATTCACAACACTTCTCCAATAATAACTATTTACAATTATTATTACTTTTATATCATCCATTTATTGAAAATATACTTAATAAAAAATTATTCCCAGTATATGCAAACAGCAAAATGTATAAAGATAATAGCTTGCTCTTACCACATATTGATTATAAATATTTAGAATATACAGTAACAATAAATATTAGTGAATCTACATATGAAACATTACTATTATGTGATATTAATGATAAATGTATATATAATATAAATTTAAATATAGGCGATGCTTTATTGTTTAAAGGTGATAATGTATATCATGCAAGATATAAATATAATGGAAAGCCTTTTATACAGATATTATTACATTATATGAGTAAAGATAATATGGAAAAATATAACTTGCAAAATTATGCTAATGAATTTTATTCACACCTTGAATAAATATTTACTTTTATTGTTTTATTTGGTTTATAATGTTTTGAATATATAAAATCAATATATAATATTATTCTATCTTCATTATAAGGATTTTTTGCTGAATGTTTATGTTCTGAATCAAAAATTATGATTTTTTTAGGTTCTTGAACAATAATTTTATCATTCACATTTAATAAACCTTTTCCTATTAATCCTATATGGCATGCTAAAGCATCCTTACTACGTCCTGTTGTATCAATATGTGGATCAATTATCCCCCCTTTTTTTAATAAAGATAATCCAGCTATACGTATATTTTTACATTTTTTTAAATATTTTAAAATTGATGGACATAATTCATCTGCCATACCACCAAAAGACTCGTCGTAATAAATTAAGGGATAATTTAACCAATCTTTATTATATTGAGCAACTATCCATTTTGAATTGTTATTATAACGTATAGCATCTTTTAAATTTGTAACAGTATTTATATTATCCCATTCATTTCTTTTTCGAACTATTGTGTTATCAGTTGTTATAACATTAAAAACATCATTAGCTTCTTTAATAAATTCATCCATTAATGTTGAATTTAAATATGATATGGATGGAAAATCATTAATAGAATATATATCTGGGTTTTTTAATTTTGAATCTAAATTTATTGTTTGAGAATCCCATGTATCTATTTTCCAAAAATCTGTTAATTCTATATCTATATTATTTTTATAAGTACATTTATTATAATTATTGTGTAATAGTATATCAATTGCGTTTATGTATTCAAGTTCTAAAATATAACCTGTAAATAAATTTCTACCATAATGAATATTTTTATCTATAATAATAGCATCACCTGGATTTAATGAAATATATATTTTTTCATTTGTTTCTGGATGAATAATATAAGTTTTATTTTTATCTTTAGAGTCATCGTATATTTGAATATAAACTGTATATGCAATATCTTGTTTGCTTTTATTAATTAAATTATTATTTTTATTATATATATTTAATTTACATGTATATGGTATTAGTGTTTTTTTAGTAAGAGATTCTAATTCCTTTGTTTTCATAAATGCAATACAATCCATTAATCCATATTCATTTTTTTTAAAATAATGATAAACATATTTTGTAGTTATATCGTCTAAAAAACTAGGTAAAACTTTATATAATATACTCATAACTATTACCCAAATAAATCTCTTATATACCTTTCCCATTTTTTTGTCCATGATAACTCATGAAAATGAACAATAATCGAGTTTTTATTGCTGTTATTCATTTCAATATATTCTTTAGGTAGTAAATGTACTTGGTCTTTATATTTTAAATATTGTTTAGTTAATACTACAGAACCAGTAATATTAACTGTAGATATTGTAATTGGAAGTAAAAAATATATAATCTGATAATAATGTTTATTTATAATAATATTAATAAGATTATTTATAAAAATATTATTTTTTATACATGCGATTGTCGCATTATTAATTAAAGAAGAATATAAACCAATTGATAATATACGACATACAATACTCGATAAATTCATTTCAGAAATAATACATTTATTATTATTTATATTTGGTATGCTATCTAATGATTTTATACATATCATATCCATATCAATAGAAATACCTCCATAATTATATAATATTACATATCTACCCAACTCAATTTTCATCATTATAGTTGGTAATTTTTTCCATATATAATAACATCTATTACTATATTTTTTACATTCATTTTCTAAAGATTCTTCATCCCATATTTGTGTATTCCATAAAGGGTTTAATTCCATAAAAGTATTCATATTTGTATTATATTTTTCAGGTATTTTATCTTTACCCTGAAACCAAATAAAATGCATTACTTTTGGTATAGTAGCCATAAAAATTAAATAATCATACATCTTTAATTATTTTTCTTGTAACATTTTACGTAATTCATTAATCTGTTGTTGTTGTTCTTGAATTGCTTTTACTAAAAATGTTGTTATTTTTTCATAGTGTATAATTTTAATAGGGTCATATATAATTCCTAAATTAACAATATCCGTTATTTCAGGAATTATATATTCAACCTCTTGCGCAATAAAACCATAATCAATTTTATTACAATACTTATTTGGAATATCATCATTCCATTTAAATTTTACAGGTCTTAATTGATTAATAATATTTAATCCAGATTCTAAATTTTCTATACTATTCTTTAATCTAACATCAGAAGCAGAACCAAAAGCAATCACATCTGCTGATGCTGTAATATTGCCTTGCACAGATAATTTAGCCAATGGAATAGTTGTTCCAATACCTACATTTCCATTTGCTATAACTCGTATTCTTTCTCCACCATTTGTTACCACACCAACCATATTTGTCCCGGCATGATAAATACCAGTATAAGTATCCGTTTTCCAACTAAAACTTGGTGTACTGACTGTATCAGACACATTTCCAAGAAATTGTGTAGTAGCTTCAATTGTTCCTACAACATGAAGTTCACTATTTGGAGTTGTTGTTCCAATACCTGCTTTTCCTCCAATTATAAAATTATTTGTTGAATCAATATGTAATGCCTTAACATAATTGAGACTATTTAAACTGATACGTTGTAACTCTAAAAAATTTGGATAAGTTGAATTATTACGATAAAATTTAAATCTAAATTTATAAGCATCTAAACTTGAACTTAAATTATATGTATTCGTTAATGTTGTAATAGTATTAGTGTCTACAGAACGTGTATCTAAAACAGACCAATTTGATCCAGGATCGTTAAATCCCTCAAATATCCATTTAGTTGGATAAGTTAAATTATTAATTCCATATAATGTAAATTGATTAATAGTTCTTTTTGTATGTAAATCAATTTCAACAATTGTTTCATTTCCTTCATTTGCGTATGTATAATTATTACTTCCAGATCTCCAATAACCTACATTCGTATTATCTAATAAATTAGTTGGCAAATATAAATTACTATCGTTATATCCAAAATGGTAAATTGAATTGGCTTTAACTTTATAATTTACTGTATTAAATTTATATTCTGGATATGCCGTATCTGATAAATTTAAAAAGTAATTAATTTCATTAATTGTAATACCAGTTCCATACGCAGGCGGTGTTGGAGGTGATGGGTTTGTATATGGACCAGTATAAGGAGCTGCTTTAGTAATTATTAAACGATAATAGAAATATTGTGTAGCAGAATTTACTGTAAAATTAGAAGCCGTATTAATTCTATAATTAATTCTTTCATCAACTTTAAACCATTGACTATTATTTAAAGATCCCGCAACAATCCATGATCCTGGACGTGACATAGGTGTACCATATCCAACACCTGGTGTCGCATAAGATAATCGATCAGTTGAGTAAATAGTATAATTTATTAATTGTAATTTTCTGGTATTATATATTTGAATCCATTCACCATTTGTAGTAACACTACTAACAACAGTAGAAGCGGCCCCAGCGGTAGGTAATCCTGTAGTGGAATCATATTTAGTTGTTAATGTCATCCAACTATCTCCATTTGGATTTTTATCAAATGCTTTTGATACACTATTAGAGGTTGTATTATTTTGACTACTTGCTAAAAAAATACTATCTCCCGCATAACTCGCTCCAAAAGGAGGTGGATATTCAACAACATCATTTGAATTATCAATACTCGCAATAGATCCTAATTTAGTATAGCCATTTGTAAAAAACCCAGTAGTTGGAAAAAATTGAATTGATTGATTATTAATACTAATTGGATTTTCGTTAACAGTAGTTATATTAAAACGTGAATTTAATATATCTGTTCCAACACCTATTTTTCCATTAATAATTGCATCTCCTTGTATATCAAACGCTGTACGTGGAATTAAAGTACCAATACCAATTTTAGAATTTAAAGATAATAACAAATTAGATGATACCATTAATTGATTTAAACTCAAATCATTTTCCATATACAAATTTCCACGAATGTTTAATTCATCAGCTTGTAAATTTAACACACGAAGATTATTTCCAAAACTGAGTTGTTTTTGTCCAACTGATTCAGAAACTAAATCATAATAATTTAAATGTATACTGTTAGCGTAAATAAATGAAGGGGTAATATTTAAAAATGCGTCAATATAATTTACAGTACTATTTAGGTTAATTGATTTATTTTGTTGTGTATAAACAATTGTATTATTATTTTCATTGGTAGTTAAGCATGTTTGTAAGTTTTGATTATCATTAATTAAATAATCATAAGTATATCTATTTTCATGTTTTACTTTACCATTAATATCATAATAAATAAGACTATTTGTAAATGTATTTTCAGAAATAGTAAAATTATTAAATATAGTTCCATCTGAATTATATATACTAGTTGTATCTCCAATTGTATAATCAGATAATAAGTTCATAAAAAATGTATTGCTCGAATATGAAGTTAATATTGATTTATGAGATTGAATTGAAGTTATGTTCATATATTTAGTAGACCAACGATAATTACCATCTTTTGTAAAATGAATTAAAATATTATTAATATGTGTAAGAATCGTAGTTGATTTATTAGCATTATAAATAATAATATCAGTTAATGTTTGATTAATAATTGATACTGTAAATTCATCATTTTGATGATGAATAGCATAGATTGGATCTGTAATATTTTTATTTAATGTTTTTAAAACAATACGAATATGCCATTTATATACACCATAATTATCAAAATGAATAAATACATATTGATATGTATCTGATAGTGACGTTCCTGGAATACTAATATTAATATTATTTACGGTATCTTGAACATAAGAATAAATTCCATTATTATATTTAAGAGAATAAATACTAATTGGTGTAAGTGGATCTGTACGTGTTAAAAAGTAACATATAAATCCACTTGTAGACTTCATAAGTCGTGGATAATGAACAACTGTTGTATTACCCGATGTGCGAAGATATTTTATAAAAGAATATTGGTTAGGATTTGTACCTAAATGTGAAAATAATAAAATATAATAGTTGTTTTGTGTTGTAGGAATAGTAATTTGCGGATCATAAACCGGAGTTAGATTAATATCAGTTAATTTTAATGATAAATCACTTAAATTACGATAAATACATGAAACTATTTCATTAGATGTATGAATCAATCCATCTGTAAAATAAGATCCTCCATCACATTTCAAATATATACTATTTTCTCTATTATTAGTAAAACTACGTTTTGTAAAATAACCCATCGGTGTTTCTAATAAAATTTGTTGATCTACATTTTCTTTTAAAAAGTTATTACTTCCATATGCGAATCCAATGAAATAATCGCTACTTGTAGATGCGTTATTATTACTACCTTGAAAATAACTACGATGTTGATATGTTTTACCAGCATAAGGTATATAAGATGTTGATGATTCGTAATTATGAAATGTAGTATCCAATTTATAACAAATTTTATAACCAGGAGGAATTGAAATATAATTATTTCCAAGTAATAACAATACAACAGTATTAGTTAAATCTGTATTTTCAATTTGAAATATTAATTGGGTATGATTATCTGAAGATATATATGTATCTACTAATTGAAGTTGTAATACATTCGAATTTAATACATTATCAATAATACGTGTATTAAATTGTGTACCAAATTCATTTGGAATATAAAAACTTTCAACAAGTCTTTCATTGATAATATTAGCCTGAATAACAATACCTTCGTCAGTATCTGTTTTATTAAATCGAATTGAATTTTGTAAATCTAAATTTCCTTGAAGCCGCGATGTAGATGTTTCTGTATCAATATAAAAACTATCGTTTATAGAATACGACATATTTTACTTATTTTTATCTGAAGATAATATTCAACTGTTACAAGCGCATATGAATTTAAATATATATTTTATTATTAAAATATGTCCTATTTTCGTAAAAGTCCCTCTATTCATGCTTCTGAAACACCCATAGGAACAATTGAAAAAGGTAATAATGAAGCTTATTGGATTGTTTTAGAGACATCCAAAAATATACATCGTTGGAATCAATTATCTCTTAAAAAACCTAAAATACTAGATACCATTTATAATGGCGAAATGATGAACGTTATTATAGGTGATACCACTGTATATATATTTCATAATCAAGAATTAGTTTTTAGTATTTCTAAATATGATAAAGTATGGATACCAAAATCATCATGGAGTTTAGAATTAAGATTAAAAAATAAAATTTCACCTCCAAAAGAGACTACGCTACTTATAGAAGTCAAACCAAAAAAATATATTTATATAGATGGACATATCATTTATAAATTTAAAACAGATACACCAATCCTTGAGTATTATTCCCTAATGGGTAATAATTATGTTTCATATCCATATGCTTATACAACTGATAAGGTTTATTTAATAATTGAAAATGTATGGCTTGAGTGGTCATCTGATTTAAAGAAAAAATACAAGGATCCATATGAATATTTTTATAAATTAGCACCAAAATCTCATAAATATCCAACAAAAACATTATACGATGCTTGGAAGAAATAAATTCGTTAATCTTCTAAAAGCCATTTTTCAATGTGATTCAAGAAAATAGGATGGGATAAAATCCCTACGTGATCACTTTTAGGTATATGAAGCATTTCGTAATGATTAAATATTTTAGTAGCATAATTTAAACTTTTAGATGGAATAAGACCATCACCATTCATATCATAATCGATTTTATAGGGCGCTGTTTTTAAATTTTTAGTGTAAAAGCATTTAGCTGTTTGGTTTTCTGTACTAATAACTAATTTAGTATTAACATTAATTGGTTTTGAAATAGAATTAATATAAGGTAAATATAAATCTTCCCATAATTGAAAGGATAAATTTGAACTATTAAACAATGATTCGAATTTAATAGGCTTAGATGAATTATCTATATGAATAAATGTGTCATTATTTTTATAACATAATGTATTTGGTAAAGACATAACAATTCCACTTACCTTACCAGTAAAATCTGAAAATAAGGACTGCATAAAAGGAACGTAAAATTCACCAAATAGGCATGCTTTAACAGCATTTGGTGTCCCTCCGAAAGGGCTATTTACAATAATAATTGTGTCAATATATTTATCAATAAATCGTTGATCTACATATTCGCTTAAAAACCATTTAAATATAATTCCACCAAGACTATGTGAAATAATAAACGTTTTTTGATTATATTGAGTATATTTATGTTCGATAATATATTTTAATTTTTTAAAGTATTCAGTTCGTTTAGTTGGATCTAACATTAAACGAAAGTCATATGGCATTCCAATAAGATTTTTATGAGGTGTATAATCCAATTGAATTAAGTGTTGATTTAAATCATACATATATTGATAATGAAATGCTTCTTGTAAAATATATCGATAGGGCAAATTTAAACGATCAAATTCATGAACTAAATTTTGAATACCGTTAATACCATACATATCATAAGGTACAATATCAGTATTGTATTGATAACCTATAATTTTATTAGTAGTATTATTTCGAATAACATCCATATACATATCTTTTTTCCATCGATCCATATATCTTGTAGAGAAAGGGTTTAGATTAATCCATCGATTATTTAATATTTTATTACCAAAATAGTAATTATAAGGTTGTTTACGATTAATTAAAATAGAAGCCCCTAATCCAGGTATGATAATAATAGGTTTAGACATATGGAAGCAAGTTAACTTTACTATCTTTAATGTCTTTATATTTTTTTTCCTTATCTTTATCTTTATTGATTCCCTTTTCTTTTTTAGTTAATGTAATCGTTTTAGTATGTACTGATAATGGTTCAAAGTTAGGCGATTCCTCTATTTTTTCATAAGTAGTTGGGAAAAAGGTTTCAAATACAAAGTTGTCCGAAGTAGTCTGTTTGTTTGTAGCGTTAGGTTGTTCGATGATAATTTGTTTAGATAATTCTTCACTTATTTGAATAATATGATTAAATAATTTAATATCATGTTGTGACCAATCCTGATTGTAACTATCTTGTAACAATGTATGACTAACTAACATAAATGAAATATAATAATTATTATGATTTTTTTTAGAATATTGATATTGATATAGTTTTTTAGCTACTTCTAAAGAGGGTTCAAGGATGCATAAACACTCCCATAGAAATATATTGAAAGGGTAATGGTTAAAGCCCCATTTGATGTGGATGTCAGATGGAAGTTCTATATCAAAATGTTTTCTATCAATATATTCTAAAGCATTTCTAAATTCAATCGATTTTTTTTCACCCCATAAAGATATCAATCCAGATAAAGTTTTAATGCAAAATTCTTTTTCAGATTCATTTTTAGGCAATAAATGTTTAAATGAGGCTAATCCCTTATTTGATAATTTTAATTCATCTTTAAAAAAACTAATAACTTTATTGCGTAATGTAGCTATTTGATATTTAGGTAGTGTAAAATAATTACAACAATCTTTATACATTATACATAATTTGATAGTTAATAAGAAAGCATCTTTAATATGAAAAACATCATTTTCCATAATTGTTAATAAATCACTACATATCGATGACCATTTAGTATAACTAAAGTGACTAAAACTAGCCAAACAAGAAACCATGTAAAACCAAGTAGACTCTAATAATTCAATATTATTCGTCTTAGCTAACTCTCCTGTATAATACAACGCCTCTTGAGGGATATTTTGTTGTATAGATTGAATAAGTTTTTCATGAAACTCCATTTATCGTAAGAAAATAAAGTTTTTAGTAATATTTAAACACGTTATTAAAATAAAAATGAGTTAATTTATGCGGTATTTAGAAAAAATAAGGGAAATATTAATAAATTATTAATAATAACTATATTTTGGTAATAAGTCTTTCCATTTTTAAAAAATGAAAGATATTTAAAATTATGTTTAAGTGTCCAAGAGTATTTAAGTTGAAAATTATAATATAACTTAATTAATAGACAAAATGTCTATATCAGATAAAACAGAACCACTATTAACAGAGACGAAGAGTCGTCATGTAATGTTCCCAGTTGAATATCAGGATGTGTGGGAAATGTATAAAAAGGCATCCTCAAGTTATTGGGTAGCTGATGAATTGAACTTTCAACAAGATATACAAGACCTAGAGCGTCTAAGCAAAGACGAGAGAGAGTTTATTTATCATATTCTAGCTTTCTTTGCTGCTTCGGATGGAATTGTTTCTGAGAATTTATCAGAACGTTTTTCAAAAGATGTTCCTAAACCAGAAGTTCGGGCTTTCTATGCTTTCCAAAACGCGATGGAACAAGTACATAGCGAATCCTATTCTCTATTGATCGATACATATGTTAAAGACGCACGTGAAAAAGAAAAACTATTCAATGCCGTACAGCATTTCCCAGCCATTCGTGAAAAAGCCGAATGGGCAATGAAATGGATCAGTGATGATAACGCTTCTTTTGGACAGCGTCTTATAGCCTTTGCGATTGTTGAAGGTATTTATTTCTCAGCATCTTTCTGTGCTATTTTCTGGCTACGTGAACGCGGTATGCTTCCAGGTCTAAGTTTCGCAAATCAACTCATTAGTCGCGATGAGGGTCTACATACAGAGTTTGCCTGCCTTCTTTATAACAAACTTCAAAATCGTTTAGATGAATCACTTGTTCGCAGTATGATTGAAGAGTCTGTGAATATTGAAATGTCATTTATTACTGAATCGATTCCATGCGCAATGATTGGAATGAATTCTAATTTGATGAAACAATATATCAAATACGTAGCAGATCGTCTTCTAAAACTACTTGGATATACACCAATGTTTAAAGTTCAAAACCCATTTGATTTCATGGAATTCGCCGCCCTAGAAGGAAAGACAAACTTCTTTGAAAAACGTGTAAGTGAGTACTCTAAAGCAGGTATTAACATGAATGGTGCTGCATCAGCAATGCCCTCTGAATTAGAAATTAACCTAGAGGATGATTTTTAAACAAATCACTATATATTACATCAGACTGATATTTATTTATTATAAATACTAACAAAAATCATTATTTTTTATTTTGTCAAAGTGCGTTTAAATTGGCAAAAAGAGTGTATGATGTAGGATGTAGAAGAATGAACCCTACAGTTACATTAACCGATCCCGCTCCTACATTAAATTTTGTAAAACAGGAAACACCTTTAATTCTTTTAGATACAGGTGAATATTATATTTTATATAGTGAGATCAATAAGAATGATTCGGATAAATATTTAAATACAATTACAGCTATTTATGATTTAATGGATATTAATTTAGAAAAACATATTACACCTTACTATGTAAAAAATATGGAAATCTATAATTTATTAAAGAAAACATGTAATCGTATTATTCCAAATGGATTAAAACCATTAGATGTAATTTTAGAGGATGTTAAAGATATTATTAAGTATTATTCAATTGAGAAATCCTATAAGGAAGTCACCGAAAATACAAAAGATAATACAATAAACACTATAACACAAACATTTTCATTAAATACGAATAGTATAACCTCTTATAAAGGCAAGGAATTCGCTTCAATTGATTTATATGAAAATCCTGAAAGACAAGAGGGCTACTGGCAATCTCTTCAGCGTAGAATTAAAGAAGATGAAAAGAAGGATCAGGAACTAGAACTTGTATGGAATGTCAGTTCAAGAGTAGCTAAAACTCCAACATCAGGACCATCCGAATCTTACGATGAATCTTATCAAGCATTTGGTCAACAATATGCGTGTCTATCTAATCAAGATGCTCAATTAACATATGAGAATGTAGTGCTATATAATATTTACTATAATATAACTATTGTTGTAAACTTAAAAACAAATAATTTAAAGTATAATACAATTTTAAAAGTTATCAATGAATTTAGCGAGTTTATTTTAATTGATACTATAACATTAACAAGTGAAAAAGATAATAATTTATGTAAAGATTTGTTTCATAAAAAATATTACGAAGACAGTGGTATATTAAGTAAAAAAATAAAATCATTTATTGAATTGTATGGATATAGTAAACCGAAAAAAGAAGATTTTGAAAAGAGTCATTTAAGTGAAAAAGATACTATTTTAAATATACTTAAGAGTGATTTTATCATTAACGATGACCCTGCTTGCCGTATGCGCGCGGGTGAATTATATGAATTAGTTACAAAGTATTTATTACCAGACGTAACAGATGGTTTACTTTATCGTCGCCGCCTTCAAGGATATTTTATGGAAGCAGGTTTATTAAAGAAGCGCATGTCTGATGGTATGTATTATTATGGGATTAAACATAATATAATCAATAAAAAAGAATATATAAAAGATAAAATAAAGGGGGATGATTTGATTGAGCTTACGAAGAATTATAAGCATTTAAGTTAAAATTTAAGAAGAAACGGTGGCAGGTGGGAATAAAATATCTTTGAATTTTTGTAATTTTTTAAAGCATTTTGTAATAGTTACTTCACTCACATCGCATGTTTCAGATATATATTTTTTATTAATATCGATTTCTTTATAGAAAGAAT
>Ga0209355_1001010_pt1 | contig 16281 bp, 9 predicted proteins | sample LauGreSBDMM110SN_3_FD_187563 | JGI IMG/M metagenome (GOLD analysis project Ga0209355, IMG submission 187563) | Freshwater lake microbial communities from Lake Michigan, USA - Sp13.BD.MM110.SN (SPAdes) (version 2) | ecosystem: Environmental > Aquatic > Freshwater > Lake | place: Lake Michigan, USA...
CTGCAAATAATAAATCTTTTACTTTGGTATCTTCTCTTATCACTCTTGTAAATGCGTTCCCTGCAATTCCATTGTTAATTTTTGTCCAAGTTTTACCATAGTCCGTTGTTTTATATAATCCAGGCGTGTGGTCGTCAAATTTATATCTTGTGGTTGCAATGTATGCTGTTGCATTATCAAAGGGAGATACTTCAATGGCATTAATCAAACACTCCGCAAGTCCTGCTGGTGTTATATTTTTCCATGTTTTACCGCCATCCTTAGTGATATAAACAAAACCATCATCGCTTCCCGTATAAATAACACCCTTTTCGTTGGGCGACTCAATCACATAGCTTAAGGTTCCATAATTTTCAGCGCCCACTGCTTCATTGGTATAAGGCCCACCTGGCTTTCCTTGTTTGGCTTTTTCATTTCTTGTTAAATCAGGGGAAGCTTCGGTCCAAGTTTTACCCATATCTGTTGTGCGTAATAAAACTTGTCCGCCATGGTAGTAAGTATTGGGTTCATGCTTACTCCATATAATAGGTGCGTTCCAATTAAATCTGTATTTATCATCTTTTGCATCCTTCCCTAAATATTGAATAGGTGCTGCCATAATATTGGTGCTCCCTTTTGATTTACTGTCAAATACATCAATCGTACCCTGGTAGCTTCCCCCTAATACATACCTTGTATTATCAGGATTAAATGCTAAAAAAGCACTTTCACCCCCCGCAGACGAGGTCCAATTAGTCACATTGATGCCACCACCAAATGACCTGCTTGCAATTTTTACTGAACTATTATCCTGTTGGCCGCCATATATATTGTAAGGAAATTCATTATCTACATTGATCCGATAAAATTGTGCCGTTGCATAAATATTTTGACTGCTCCATGATTTTCCGCCATTAAATGTGATTGCTGCACCGCCATCATCTGCAATAATCATATTATTACTATTGCTTGGATTGATCCATAAGTTATGATAATCGCCATGTGTAGATGAAATGTTTTCCCAAGTTTTTCCACCGTCGGTTGATTTTAATGCAGGCGCATTCATTACATATAATGTGTTCTCGATAATTGGATCTGCGAATACTTCTATATAATACCAAGCGCGTCCAATGATACGATGATCACTGGTGGCGTGGCTCCAGGTTTTTCCTGCATTTTCAGAAACGTACATTCCCCCGGCTTCTTTTGTAAAATCACTTTCAATAAGTGCATAAACTTTTTCTGAGTTTGCGCGACTTACAGTAATCGCCATTTTGCCCATTTCTTTTGGTAAGCCATCCTGCATTTTATTCCAAGTAGCACCCCCATCTGTTGATTTATATAAACCACTGCCAGGGCCGCCACTCGTTACTTTCCAAGGGGTACGACCATGCTCCCACATAGCAGCATACAAAATACTTGGGTTATTCATATCCATGGATAATTCAGCACAACCTGTTTTGTCATCTACAAATAAAATTTTATTCCAAGTAGTACCACCGTCTGTTGATTTATAAATACCGCGATCATTTGAACTGCTATATAAGGAACCCTGCGCTGCAACAAAAACAATATTTGGATTTTTAGGATCCACGACAACACGCGCAATATGATGTGTTGCATCCAACCCAATTTTTTTCCAAGTTTTTCCAGCATCTGTACTTTTATACATGCCATCGCCATGATGCGTCATCACGCCTCTTACTGCGTGCTCTCCCATACCTACATAAACTATATTTGGATCGCTTTCGGCAACCGCAATACCTCCAACAGTAGAAGTTTTAAAAAATCCATCGGAAATATTATTCCAACTAAGTCCCATATCCTCGGTTTTCCAAAGTCCACCACCGGTGGTACCCATATAATATACCATGGGATTACTAGTAACACCTACTGCGGTATTGGATCTGCCGCCTCTAAAAGGCCCAATGCTTCTCCATTTTACTTGCTTAAATGTTTTATTCAATTCAGCAGTATCTGAATTGCTTTGTGCATTCGCGATGGTTGCGAACAATAATAAAAACAAACTACGGATGAATAACTTTATCATAATAGGAATTTTTAGAAAATGTAGCGAATAAAACTGAATAGTAATATTACGATTTTTACTGCCTGAAATATAAAAAAAGGCGCTATTTTTTAAAATAGCGCCCTTTTGAAAGGCCTTCTTTTAGTACTTTGTTGTAATGAGGAGTCCCCTTTTACATTTAGGAAAAAATCCTTAAACTAGTCCCGGTTAAAGTAGTTTGGTATTTTTTCAAAGCAGTAGTTGCAGGACCGGTTGTAACCGCCCCAGTAGTAGCAAACACAGAACCATGTGCAGCACAATAAAAACTATTATTTGCCTGATATACGATACTTGCTTGCTGATGCGTGCAAATTGAACTCACTGCAATTATTTCAAAGGGGCTGATGTTTGTTTTAACAATAATAATTTTTGTAGTAGGGTCAACGTAAAATCCGCCATTTGTTTTTAAAGCATCAAAAGGCGATTTACTAATATCAATAGTAAAATCAACGGTACTTGTATTATTTCCGCCACCACCTGTACCGGTACCACCACCTGTATTAGTATTAGTGCTTGGTCCATCTGACTTGGAACAGCTTTGCATACAGCCAAAAATTAATATTGCTGCGCCGCTTAAACCAACCTGTTCAATAAAATCTTTTCTTTCCATATTTTATATGTTTGATGTTTATTATAGTAGTCCTTTCTTTTAATTAAATTTAAGTAATAATTTAATCTGAATAACATTTTGTGGAAACTTATTAGTATTTAATTGGTGTGAAATCAAACGGCAGTAAATACCCAATTTTCTCAGACCAGCCCCAATACCCTGATAATAGTAAACTGGTGGGCTCATAGTAGGTGCCGTTTGAATAAACTAATAGCGGCTGTTTCTTTATTAAGGTAATTTCAGACACAATACCTTGACCACTAGAGTTATAAGACCTACTATAATAGGCGGGTGCCACTTTTTTGGTATAAGTTACTTGTAAAAAATTTTTAAAAAATAAAGCAGCGGTATTTTCATTTTCGCCATAGGCAACGCTATCTGCACTTAATAAACCACTGGTTAATTCAAAGCTTACCTTATGAGAATTATCGTATTTGGTATTACCATCAATGATTATCGGCTTGCCTCCAATATTAATGGTTTTAACCATCTGCCGAATTTCAAAATTATTTTCACGCAATTTATTGGTATAAACGCTTCTCATAAAGTGCATTACAGATCCTTCATATATTTCCATCCTTTTTTTCAACACTTTTTTAGTTTCACTATTTTTTAAATCTTCAAACAAGGGGTATCCTTGAAAAAATATGAGTCCATTAATAAAGTCATATCTAAATTCACTTAAGTCATAATGTAAAATATACCCAAGTTTTTTATTTTCAACCAAGATGGTTTCGTTGGCAAATGCAATCAATACACTGTCTAATTTTTTAAATTGAAAATGAATAACCTCAGGATTTAAAATTTTACAATCCGCACTCAAAGGGTAGCTTCCAATAAACTGATTTAAAAACTGTTTGCCCCAAGCCTTCCAGCCGTCTTTAATATAGGTTCTTAATACTACTTCGGGTAAATCATTTGATTTTGAAGATAGAGCGACATTTAAAAAGCCCACTGGTTGACTGGTATTTACTGGCACCATTTTTATGGTATAGCCCATAATTGAAAAAACCAATTCAAATTGCCCCTGTGATCTTGTGGTAAGTGTAAAATTACCTTCCGCATCACTCCTGGTTCCATTGGAGGAGTTGCTTATATAAACACTCACATTATCAATAGGTGCATTGGTTTCCTTATCTACCACCTTTCCTTTAATGGTGGTTTGTGCAAATAAGGGCAATACCCCGATCAATAAAAAAGTTAAAATTAAATATCTCAAAATTTATTTATTGTATATAATAATTTGAATGCGATCTATTTTTTTAAAATTAATTGTTTTTCATATAATATTTACATACTATTCTTTAAAATTTGATTAATTTTCAATTCCTACATAATTCATAAATAATTATATGCGCAAAGTATTTATTATCGGCTGCTTAAGTTTAATTTCTTTAGCAGCACTATCGCAAAAAAAGGTAACTAAAGTTGTAAAAAAAGTACCTATTAAATCAACGCCCAAAGTAGTCGCAACTCCTACACCTATTCAAGCTCCCTTAAAACTTTGGTATGATGCACCTGCACAATATTTTGAAGAATCATTGGTGTTGGGAAATGGCCAGCAAGGGGCTACGGTTTTTGGTGGTATTTCGACCGACAAAATATATTTAAATGACTTAACACTTTGGTCGGGTGAGCCAGTGAATGCCAATATGAGCCCCAATGCCTATAAAAATTTACCAGCAGTGCGTGAAGCACTTGCTGAAAAAAATTATAAAAAAGCCCAATCACTTGTAAAAAAATTACAGGGTAAATTTTCAGAATCTTATGCACCCCTAGGTACTTTATTATTGGAATTTAATGACGATCCTTTTATCAGTGATTATTATCGAGAGTTAGATATTGATCAAGCCATTGCAAAAGTAAAAACCGAATCAAATACCAATACGATTGAAAGAGAGTATTTAGTTTCAAATCCCGATAAGGTTTTTGTAATACATTTAAAAAGTAAGAAACCGGGCGCGTTGGGATTTACAGTTCGTTTCGAATCTTTATTATTACATACCACCACTGCTACAAGCAATTTCCTACAAGCCAATGGGGTTGCACCTGTGAAGGCCGAACCGAGCTATGTTGAAAAAAAGCGTAATGCAATTATTTTTGATAAAAAAAGAGGCACACGCTTTACAACGAACATTCAAATTAAAACTAATTCCGGAAAAATTACGAATACAGATTCAAGTTTGTCTTTAGCCAATGCAACAGAGGCGACTATTTATATTTCAATCGCGACCAGTTTTAATGGGTACGACAAAGATCCAGCGAAGCAAGGATTGAATCAAACTGCCATTGCGCAAACACAATTAAATAAAGCTGTGAATTTGGGATGGGATGAAATTAAAAAAAGACATGTTAAGGATTATCAAACTTATTTTAACCGCGTTGCTTTAAAATTAGAAGGGGATCCTTCACCCAATTTACCGACGAATGAGCGTTTAAAAAGATATGCGAAAGGAGAATCAGATCCCTATTTGGAAACCTTATATTTTCAATTTGGACGCTACTTGTTAATTAGTAGTTCCCGCACGCCTAATGTACCCGCGAACTTGCAAGGAATTTGGAATCACTATTTACAACCCCCATGGTCGAGTAACTACACAATGAATATAAATGCAGAGGAAAATTATTGGTTGGCCGAAAACACCAATTTGACCGAAATGCACCAACCCTTTTTGCAGTTCTTAAATAATTTGTCTACTACTGGAAAAATTACAGCCAAAACATTTTATAATATGCCGGGTTGGGTGTCACATCATAACTCGGATATATGGGCAATGTCGAATCCGGTAGGAAATTTTGGCGAAGGGGATCCAAGTTGGGCCAACTGGCCCATGGGCGGTACTTGGGCTTCAGCACATTTATGGGAACACTATCTATTTACACAGGACGCCCAGTTTTTAAAACAAAAAGCATACCCCATTATGCGTGGTGCTGCTGAGTTTTGTTTGGCTTGGTTAATTAAGGATTCTGCTGGCAAATTAATTACATCACCTTCCACTTCACCAGAAAATGGTTTTATCACGTTTACTGGTGTTAAGGGGAACACTTTATTTGGTGGTACAGCCGATTTAGCGATGATTAGAGAATTATTTTTAGATGTGATTGCTGCACAAAAAATATTAAAAAATGATTCTGCTTTTGCAACCAGTATTAATGCCGCTTTAAATAATTTACATCCTTACCAAGTGGGTAAAGCTGGTAATTTACAAGAATGGTATTATGATTGGGCGGATTCCGAACCGAAGCATCGTCATCAAAGTCACTTGTATGGTTTATATCCAGGTACACATGTAACGCTTGAAAAAACGCCATTAATTGCGAATGCTGCTAAAAAAACATTGGAAATAAAAGGAGATGAAACTACAGGCTGGTCCAAAGGATGGCGTATTAATTTATGGGCAAGATTAAAAGATGGTGAGCATGCTTATAAAATGTATCGCGAATTATTAAAGTTTGTACCGCCAGATGAAACAAAGGAAAATTATACAAAAATGGGCGGCACCTATCCTAACTTATTAGATGCGCATCCACCATTTCAAATTGATGGAAATTTTGGTGGTGCTGCAGCTGTTGCTGAAATGTTAGTACAATCCAATTCGGAGTATATTGAGTTACTTCCCGCCATACCTAAAGCTTGGCAATCAGGTACAGTAAAGGGTTTGAAGGCAAGGGGAAATTATGAAATTGATATGACTTGGAGTAAAGGACAAGTAACTAATTTAAAAATAAAATCAAGCACCAATGCAAATGCTACCGTTTTAATGAATGGTAAAATGGAAACTGTTAAAACAATTAAGTAATTAAAGTATTTGTCCACCCTAATGATTATGAACATAAAAGTATTTATAAAAAATCTCCTCTTCGTTTATTTGTTATTGCAAATTTCTTTGAGCGCATTAGCACAAAAAAAACCTTTTGAAGCAGAGATTAAAGCATTTGCCAAATCGGATAGTATCGTTGCGCCATTGCAAGGTAAAATTGTTTTTGTCGGTAGTTCCTCATTTGCAAAGTGGAAGGATATCAATCAATATTTTCCTGGATATCCAATTATCAATCGGGGCTTTGGTGGTTCCAATTTATTGGACGTGATTCAGTATGTCAATGAAACCGTTTTAAAATACAACCCCAAACAAGTAGTCATTTATTGCGGTGAAAATGATTTGGCCAGTAGTGATACAGTTTCGCCTGAAATAGTATTAGATCGGTTCTCGGTATTATTTAATTTAATCCGACAACCATTAGGAAATAAAACCAATATCACCTTTATATCCATCAAGCCAAGTGTTTCTAGGTGGCGCTTAGAAAATAAAATTATAGAAGCTAACACGCTTATAGCCAATTTTATTGCAAAGCAAACAAACGCTAATTTTATCAATATACATAACGCCATGTTGCAAGTGGATAGCAGTGTGATGAAGGATATCTTTATCGCCGACAACTTGCATATGAATGCAAAGGGCTATGCCATTTGGCAAAAAATTATATACCCAGGACTTTTAATTAAATAGCTGGCATTGAATTTCGTATATTTATAGCATAATTTAAATGCTATGAAAAAATTTATCGTTCTAAGTTTGGTGTTATTAGCTACAGCAGCTCAATCTCAAAAACAATACACGCTTAGCGGTGATGTAAGTAAAGTAAAGGAAACTGTTACTAAGGTATACTTATCCTATTATTTTAATGGTGTTTCCACGCAGGATAGTGCAGTAGTTACAGAGGGTAAATTTGTATTTAAAGGAATGGTTGCTGAGCCTATCTTAGGTAATTTGCGTGCTGCTTATAAAGTAGATACTTCCGTTAAAACAAAACGCATGGTATCTTATAAAAAAGATGTTACACCTATCTATCTTGAAAACTCAGCGATTCAATTATCAAGTATTGATTCTTTTGCAAATGCTACAATCAAAGGATCTAAGTCGCACCTTGAATATAATAAGTTAAAAGCTTTTACTAAGCCTGTGTCAGATAAGATGGAAGCATTAAATACAACCTATAGTGAATTGTATAAAAAAAAGGATGAAGCAGGCATGAAAAAATTAGATGCTGATTATGAAAATTTGGATGCGGAGATGAAGGCAAAACAAAAAGAATATGTTTTAACGAACTTAAATTCTCCAATAGTCATGTATGCGTTTGGCAATTTTGCTGGCTATAGTATTAATGCTGATGAAGTTGAGCCATTATTTTTAAAGATACCTTTGGCGGTAAGAAGTTCAATGAAAGGAAAAGAAATGGCAGGTAAAATTGAAATTGCTAAAAAAACAGGCATTGGTAAACCGGCTATTCAGTTTGCACAAAATGATACAGCGGGTATTCCGGTAACACTTGCTTCTTTTAAAGGAAAATATGTGTTGGTTGATTTTTGGGCAAGCTGGTGTGGCCCTTGCAGACAAGAAAATCCAAATGTAGTCGCAGCATTTAATAAGTACAGCCCTAAAGGGTTTACGGTATTAGGTGTTTCATTAGACCAACCTACTGGAAAAGAAAAATGGATGGAAGCAATACATAAAGACAACTTAACTTGGACGCAAGTATCTGATTTAAAATATTGGAAAAACGAAGTTGCAGTAATGTATGGTGTAAATGCAATTCCTCAAAATTATTTAATTGATGCCCAAGGAATTATTATTGGTAAGGACTTAAGAGGGGATGCATTAAATGCAAAGCTGGCGGAATTGTTTAAATAAATTAATTTTAGTACCCTACTATTATGGGTTCCTGTTCGTTGGTTAATAATTTTCGAAGTAGGGAATCCTTAAGAATTGAGGTGTAATGCATCCATTTTCCATTTACCTTTATTTTATCCATTACTAACCTTATTCCATGGCTATAATCTACATACGAATTAATATGCCCCGCATACAAAGGCTGTATAGGTTTTCCGTTTAGTTGATGCCAACCATAAATGGCAACTCGATTTGTTTTTCCTTGTTCAATTGTTTTATTACTCAAAACCACATCTTTTTTTATTCCACTAATTAATCCCCTTTTTCCTTTACGCAATGCTTCAATCATTAAATGGTGTTGCCACATAGTAATGGTACTATCTCGAAAGGCATACATGGGAATAGGTTCTAATTTTACCTTACTTTGTGTAAATATTTCCTCCACCATCTTTGTAGTAGGCAAAAAGCAATGCAAGCTATCCGCTATTTTTTGCGCTGCCGTAGGAGTTAAAGGAATTCTAGCCCAATCTTTATTTCTTCCAATCACGAGATAATCAGTGGCAACAAAATACTTAGCTCGAATTATTTTGTTTTCATCATTTACTATTTTAGTATGAACTTTGGTAAACTTTTTATAAAAAGATGGTATTTCTCCCTTTAAGATTGAGTTAATTGCAAATGAATCCCGGGCGCTCCATTGGAAAGCAACTGCTTTTTTATAAAAGGAGTATCCGCTCAGTTTATTATTTGCGCTAGGTATTGTTAATTTTTGATAACTACATGCGCTAAGTAATATACAGAATAAGCAAAGCTTATTCATAAACAGAGCATGTATAATATTAGGGTGCCTCACAGGTAGTTTAATTTAACCAGTCGTATTTTTTTGCATTTAAAGCATCTGGTGTCCAGCTTTCAAAAAACTCAAATACTTTCTCTTTGCTATAGTTTTTATCTTTTTCCAAATAGCCACTGTTTTGCGTATGCAGTCGTTTTCCTTTAGCATCTAATATTACAAATACAGGAAACCCAAATCGAGCCGGGTATTCATATTTTTCCTGAATACTTTTATTTTTATTTTCTTTTGAATAGTTTACATGAACTACGATATAACTAGCTTTCATAATGGAGTCAATTTTTTTATCACTGGTAGTAAACGCATTAAATCGCGCGCACCAAATACACCAATTGCCCCCCATTTGTAAAAAAATATATTTCCCTTCTTTTGCCGCTATTTTTTGAGCCGCCTTAATCGCTGAATCCACATTTTCATAGGGGTTATATAAATTAAATGTTTTCATATCTGGTTCCGCAGAGGCTGCTGGCTGAGAAGGCACTAGTTTAATTAATGGGGTTGTTTGTTGTGCGTTAGTTTCTATTGTACCCAGTACAAACAGGATCAAAAAAAGATTTTTCATAAGTTGCTGTAATTAAGTGTGTATATATTATTTTGTAAAAGAGTTTACCATTTGTTTTGAATAGCTTCGATACTTGTGTTTTTATACAATGCATTAAATTCTGCTACTGCCGTATTAATACCTTGTACTTTTTCCTTTTCATTCTTCCATTGTAGTTGTAAATCAGCTAATTTATTTTTTACCCCTTGTGTTACCTTAGGATCTGTTACATCTATTAAACCTTTTAAATGAAAAAAGTCAACATTTAATTTACTAGGCCAATTAATTACGTCCTGCCCGTTTTGAGTTCGACTTTCAATAATAGCAGTTTCCCAAGTATCAATTTTTTTAATTAAACTATCAGCTGCGCTTGTAATTACTTTTGCTGTTTCAATTTTACCTAATGTTTCACTATAGTATTGTAGTTGCTTTTTAATTCCTCGAAGATTGTTCACTGTAGTATGTATATTACTGATGGTGGTACTAATATTTTCCAATAACAATTGCTGCTCCTGCCAATCAAGATTAGTGACTTTAATATTAGGATTAGGCAAAACGGTTATATTAGTTTCAACCATTTCCTTTTTATATTTTAATTGTGCTTTATATTTTCCAGGCGGTACTGCATATCCACTATAACTTCCTAATACAAATGCACCATTCACATCAGGAGATAGATCATCAGTTCTAAAATCCCATAAAAATCTATTGTGTCCCTCATTATCACTAAGCTTGGTCTTTGCGGAAGGTCCGCCTGGATATTTTTTAAAATTAGCGTCTTCGATATTTGTATATGTACGTATCAGTTTTCCTTGATCTGAAATAATGGCTAGGTTTAGGGTATCTTTTTCACCCAGCTTAGGTAAAAAATAATCTAGAATAACACCCTCGGGTGCATTTTGTCCCATGGCTGCATTTTTTTCAGGCAGTCCGTTCCCTGCGCCATATTTGTATGCATTTTTAGGCGTAATGATCGTAGGTACTGATATGCTGTTAAAGCTTGCATTTTGTTGAATAGCGCTAATGTCATCTAAAATCCAAAACGCACGTCCTGCTGTAGCCGCTACTAAATCATTATCGCGTATCATTAAATCAGTAACAGGAACAATTGGTAAATTTAATTGAAAAGGCTGCCAGGTAGTACCTGCATCATTTGAAATATAAAATCCTCTTTCACTACCTGCATATAATATATTTTTATTTTTATTATCTTCTCTAATTACTTTTATAAAGTCGTCATTTTTTATTCCGCTATTAATTTTTGTCCAAGTTTTTCCATTGTCGGATGTTTTATATGTATAGGATGCATAATCATTAAATTTATATCTAGTCGCGCTAATATAAACCACTCCTTGGTCAAAACGGGACACCTCGATACTGTTAATTTGCGACTCAAGTAAATCAGCGGGCGTTATATTTTGCCAATTTTTACCTGCATCAGTTGTTACATACACTAATCCACAATCACTACCAGTATATATCGTGTTTGCATCTAATGGAGATTCCTTCACATAAAAGATGGTATTATAATTTTCGCCACCAGCACCTTCATTGGTGAAAGGTATCCCACCAGGTCCTTGTTTTGATTTATCATTTTTAGTTAAGTCAGGACTTATTGCCTCCCAGTTAAACCCGCCATTAATTGTTTTTAGTAAAACATTTCCAGCGTGGTAAATTATTTTAGGATTATGTATTGATGTAACAATTGGCGCATTCCAATTAAAACGATATTTCATTTCCTTGGGTTGTATCGCTAAATTTAAACTTGGATAGGCTTGAATATCCTTTGCCTCATTAGTTTTTGTATTTAATACTTCAATGTATCCTTGATAACAGCCCCCATAAACGAGTAATGGATCGTTAGGATCAAAACTTAAATAAGCGGATTCGCAACCTGCACCATTATTCCAATCTCTTTCGGTAATCGCACCAGTATTATTTCTGCTTGCAATGATCACAGATGAATTGTCTTGTTGTCCGCCATAAACTTTATAGGGGAAAACATTATCCGTATTTACTCTGTAAAATTGAGCGGTGGGCTGATTCATAATAGATGACCAGGTTTTCGCTTGATCGTAACTAATTTCACCTCCGCCATCATCGGCTAATCCAATCATATTATTGTTCTTCGGATGAATCCATAAATCATGAGTATCTCCGTGACCCACTTTTACATTTGAAAATGTTTTTCCTCCATCTATTGATTTCATCATTGGTGCGTTCAGCACATAAACGATATTTTCATTTTTAGTATCCGCATATACTTTCATATAATACCATGATCGCGATGAGATATCTTGATTGTTTGAAAGTAAAGCCCAGCTTTTTCCGCCATCATCTGATCGGTATAATCCTGATTTCTTTTTTTCTGATTCTACAATTGCAAAAACACGATTTGAATTTACCCTCGAAACGCTAATACCCATTTTACCTAAGTTGGTGGGTAGCCCTTCCGTTAACTTAGTCCAAGTTTCACCTTCGTCCACTGATTTCCAAAGTGAAGAACCTTTACCCCCACTAGATACTGTCCAAGGATATCGACGGTGTTCCCAAGCAGCAGCATATAATATTCGTGGATTATTCATGTCCATAGATAATGAGGCTATGCCTGTGCTGTCATTAATATATAAAACCTTTTTCCAATGCGCCCCCCCATCTGTACTTTTAAAAACACCTCGTTCATTATTAGGACCATGCACCGTACCTTGGGCGCCAACATAAACGATATCAGGATTCGTAGGATGGATACATATCTCTGAAATATGTCTAGATTGTTCTAATCCTATATTTTTCCAAGTTGTACCACCATCCACGCTTTTGTATACGCCATCTCCATAGCTCGTCATTACACCACGCACCGCATGTTCACCAGTACCAACATATAATACATTCGCATCTGATTCTGATACGGCGATATCACCAATGGAACCTACTTTAAAATATCCGTCTGAAATATTTTTCCAACTGATCCCACCATCAATCGTTGACCAAACACCGCCACCAGTATATCCTGCGTAAAACTTTTTTTCTTGTTGTATAACGCCAGTAATAGTATTTGCCCTTCCGCCTCTGAAGGGGCCTATATTTCTCCATTGTAAATTTTTAAATATGGAATCTGGTTTAGGGCTAACCGAAGTTGCTGATACAACTGGGGACACTACTTTTTTTCGTTGTGCTGAAGCACCTAAGGTGAAGAACAATAGACATGCGAGGAATATATTTTTCATATTTGTTTTTTATACAGATGATGAGTAAGAAAATACTTTTTAAAATGCTGCTCATATGTAAAACGGAACAACGAAAGTAATTTACAAAAAAGACAGCATTATTTGTATAAAAAATTATGAATTATTAGTATTTGATAAGTAAAAATTTTAAATTGCCCTAATACTTTGTAGTGCTTTATCGCCAAAGTCATTATATTATCATTATAAATTTAATTACATGCGTAAGAGTATTATTTTAATCAGCTTTTTTATATGTACACAATTTTTTGTGCAAGCACAAAATGTACCAACACCAAAATCACATTTTGGATTTAGTATTGGCGACAATTATCATTTGGCCACCTTTACACAAACAGAAGGGTATTTAAATAAAATTGCCGCTACTTCAAAAAAAGTTAAACTACAAGTCATTGGAAAAACGGAAGAGGGCCGCAATCAATATATGGTTGTTGTATCTGATCCTGCTAACTTAGCAAATATTGAAAAATACAAATCCATTGCACAAAAATTAGCGCGTGCGGAAAATTTAATACCGGCAGAAGCTAAAAAATTATCTAATGAAGGAAAGGCTGTAGTGTGGATTGATGGCGGATTACACGCGACGGAGGTAGTGGGTATTCATCAGTGGATAGAAACCCTTTATCAAATTATTACAAGAACAGATGAAGAAACAAATCGCATTTTAAAATCTACCATTATTTTATTTGTGCATGCAAATCCTGATGGACAAGAACTTGTTTCCAATTGGTACATGCGCAATAGTGATACCTTAAAAAGAACCACCTCAGGATTACCGAGACTCTATCAAAAATATATTGGGCACGATAATAATCGTGATTTTTTTATGACGAACATGAGCGAGTCTAGAAATATGAGTCTGCAACAATATGTTGAATGGATGCCACAAATTTTATACAATCATCATCAAACGGGTCCTCCGGGCACAGTGGTTGCTGGCCCTCCGTACCGTGATCCTTTTAATCACGTGTATGATCCTTTATTAATGACAGGTATTGACGCATTGGGTGCTGCAATGAGCAACCGCTTGAACACCGAAAGCAAACCTGGTTATACGATGAAAGGCGGTTCAGTATATTCAACCTGGTGGAATGGCGGATTACGAACTACTGCTTACTATCATAATATCATTGGCTTGCTTACTGAAATTATTGGAAGTCCAACACCTTCTAGTATTCCATTAGTTCCGCAAAGATTAATTCCGAATAGTGGATTGCCTAATCCGATCCTTCCACAAAAATGGTATTTCAAAAATTCAATAGATTATTCTATTTCATTAAACTATGCAGTATTAAATTATGCGGCACGTTATAAAGATGAATTGCTTTATAATATTTATACCATGGGACGTAATAGTATTGAAGCAGGAAGTAAAGATAGTTGGACCTTATATCCAAAAAGAGCAGATGCGCTTAGTGAATTATTAAAAACTGAAAAACCAACAGGCAAAATTGATTCATTTCAGTTATCTGTATTTAATAAGGTATATAAAAATCCACTAACGCGTGATCCACGCGGCTATATCATTCCAATAAATCAATCTACTACCGCGATCCAATTCGTAAACATTTTAATTAAAAGTGGTATTAAAGTGCATCGCGCTAGTGCTGATTTTACGGTGGGTGCAAAAAAATATTTATCGGGATCTTATATTGTAAAAACAAATCAAGCATTTCGTCCACATGTGATAGATATGTTTGAACCACAGGATCATCCTAATGATTTTTTATATCCAGGTGGACCACCCGTTCGTCCGTATGATGCAGCCGGTTGGACGCCTGCGTTTACCATGGGCATTGATTTTGATAGAATCCTAGAAGATTTCTCAGGACCCTTTGATGCATTGGCTTATGGCGATATTCAAAAACCAGTGGGTAAAATAATTAATAGCCAATATAATAGTTATGGGTATACATTTTCGACCAAGGACAATGCCTCTTATATTGCCGTAAACGAATTATTAAATGCAGGTGAAATTGTTTATAAAAGTAAGGACTATTATTTCGTTAAATATGCTGACAAAATAAATAGTGCTATTAAAAAATTAAGTGCTGATTATGGAATTGTTTTTACAAGTGTAACAACTGCACCAACGGATACCTTAAAAAAAATCCAACCCATTCGTATTGGCTTATGGGATAAGTATGGCGGCTCTATGTCATCGGGTTGGTTGAGATGGATTTTTGAACAATATCATTTTCCATTTAAACTTATTTATGCAAAGGAAATTGATTCCGTAAATTTAAGTACCAACTATGATGTTTTGGTTTTTGTAGAAGGCGCGATACCTGCATTAAAAACTGAATCTTCATTTTCTTTTGAAGAAAGAGCGCCGAAGCTAGAAGATATTCCCAAAGAATTTCAACATACACTTGGAAGCATCTCCGTAAATAAATCTATTCCGGCATTAAATAAATTTTTACAAAATGGTGGAAAAATTGTGACCATCGGATCAAGTGCGAATTTAGCGTATCATGTAAATGCACCAGTTCGAAATGCGTTGGTTGAAATGGTAGCCGGAAAAGAAAAAGCATTACCCGGTGAAAAGTTTTATATCCCTGGTAGTGTGCTGCAAGTAGCGCTCGATCATAATAATGAGTCCAATTGGGGAATGAATGCAACGGCTGATGTGTATTTTAATGCAAGCCCTGTTTTTAAATTATTACCCGATGCGATTGCGCAAAAGCAAATAACGCCGTTGGCCTGGTATGCTTCTGCGAATACATTAAGAAGTGGTTGGGCCTTTGGCCAAGCTTATTTACAGGATGGGGTAGCCGCATTTGAAACCAATATTGGTAAGGGCAAATTGACCGTTTTTGGTCCAGAAATCACTTTTAGGGCACAAACCCATGGAAATTTCAAATTATTATTCAATCAACTGTATAAATAGCCTTAGACCTACTTATAACCCATCTGAAAAGTTAAACACCTGTAAATCAATCATTTACAGGTGTTTTTTGTGCATGATTTTAGACCTAGTGGGATAAGCATGTGTTAAATACACGAATCCACAGCTCAAAATCTGAGAATTTGGCCTACTAGACTAGCTTACACTCATTAATATTTAAGAAAATAGACATAATTTTAGACTGAAATTATAGCCAATTGCTATATTTTTTTAACAAAAGTTTAGAATTTATGCAAAACAAAGGATTATGCACTTTACTTCTGTTGCTCTTTTTAGGAGTTTCAGTGGCAAATGCACAACAAAAATCAGTTTCTGGTAAGGTTATCAATTCAGATAACACGCCATTGTCAAATGTGTCGGTTGTTATTAAAGGAACAAGAACGGCAACAACCACTGATAACAATGGTA